>Ga0114960_10000765_pt1 | contig 26502 bp, 18 predicted proteins | sample C_130625_MF_Meta_FD_92637 | JGI IMG/M metagenome (GOLD analysis project Ga0114960, IMG submission 92637) | Freshwater microbial communities from Lake Croche, Canada to study carbon cycling - C_130625_MF_MetaG | ecosystem: Environmental > Aquatic > Freshwater > Lake | place: Lake Croche, Canada... | reverse complement strand
ATACCGCATAATGGAAGAAGCGGCCTGGTTCCCAGAAGGCGATTTTTCTTTAGAGGTTTCTTCACCAGGTATTGACGAGCCTCTAGTTTTGAACCGTCAGTATGTAAAAAATATTGGAAGAAAAGTAGAAATTACTTTTTTAGATGAAAGTATTAAAGAAGGCATTTTAAAAACAGTAACAGATAAAGATATATTAATAGAATGGACAGAAGGGAAAGCTAAAAAAGCAGCAGTACAAACTTTAGTAATTCCTTTTGATCAAATAAAAACAACAATCGTTCAAGTTCAATTTTAACAAACAAAAATCAAGCAAAAAGCTTGAAAAAAAATTATGTTATGGCAAGTATAAATTTAATTGAAGCCTTTCAGGAGTTTAAAGACGCAGAAAGCATTGACCGTCCTACGATGATGAAAGTGGTAGAAGACGTATTCAAAACCTTATTGAGAAAAAAATATGGTAGTGATGAAAACTTTGACGTAATCGTAAACGCTGAAAAAGGTGACTTGGAAATTATTCGCCGTCGTCAAATCAGAGACGACGATGATGTAGATAATCCATTAGAAGAAGTATCTTATTCTGAAGCTATTAAAATTCAACCTGACTATGAAGTAGGTGAGGATTTATTAGAAGAAGTAGACATCTTGGACTTCGGAAGAAGAGCCATACTAGCGGCTAAGCAAACATTAGCTTCTCGTATCAATGATTTGAAGAAGAATGCTTTAGTAAAGAAATATTCAGATAGAATTGGTGATATCATGAATGCCGAAATTTATCAAGTATGGAAAAAAGAAGTATTGTTATTAGATGAGGAGGGCAATGAATTAATTCTTCCAAAGTCGGAGCAAATTCCACAAGACTTTTTTAAGAAAGGAGAAAATATTAGAGCAGTTATTGCCAGAGTGGATATGAAAAATAATTCACCAGTGATTATCTTATCTAGAACAAGCCCCTTATTCTTAGCAAAATTATTAGAAATAGAAGTACCAGAAATTTTTGATGGTCTTATTACAATTAAGAAAATTGTACGTGAACCAGGAGAGCGTGCAAAAGTAGCGGTAGAGTCTTTTGACGATAGAATTGATCCTGTAGGTGCTTGCGTAGGTATGAAAGGTTCTCGTATTCATGGTATCGTAAGAGAGTTAAAAAATGAAAATATTGATGTGATTAATTTCACAACAAATACACAATTATTAATTCAACGTTCATTAACACCTTCTAAAATTAGTTATATGAATATTGACTCCGAAAAAATGCACGCAGAAGTGTATTTAAAAGCGGATCAAGTTTCTTTAGCCATTGGACGTAGAGGGGTGAATATTAAACTAGCTTCTGAGTTAACCGGTTATGAATTAGATGTATACCGTGAAGATGAAGAAATAGTGGATGAATTTGATATTGATTTAGATGAATTTAGTGATGAGATTGAAACATGGATCATTGACGAATTCAAGCGTGTAGGTTGTGATACGGCAAGAAGCATATTAAACTTAGGTGCTGAAGAATTAGAAAAAAGAACAGATTTAGAAAAAGAAACGATTGCAGATGTGCGTCGAATCTTACAAGAAGAATTTGATAAAGGTGAATAACCTTTGATTTTTGAAAGTATATTTGTATTAGGCGAATCGTTCCGAAAAATTAGTAAGTAATTATCGGGGCAAAAAACAACAGAATGTCAGAATTGAAACTACCAAGATTGTTAGCAGCTGCTAAAGAGTTCAACATCGGTCAAGATACCTTGATTGAATTCTTAGTGAAAAAAGGTTTTCCTAAAGACGACCTTAAGCCAACAGCTAAATTAACTGAGGATCAGTATTATTCTCTGCAAGCAGAATTTCAAAGCGATAAAGTAGCTAGAGATAAAGCTGATCACGTAGAGCTTCCAAAAAATGCTGTGGCCGATAAAGACAAGGCAAAAAAAGCTGTTGTTATTGAGGTGGAAGCAGCTAAACCTGCTAAAGAAGAACTGAAAGAAAAAACTATAAAAGCTTCTGAAGAAGATACCAAAGCATCTGATGCAGCTAAAGTAGTCAAGGATGCCGAAAAAGTAGTGGAAAAGCCCCTTACAGTTAAAATTGATGCTCCTGAAGTAGAATCGCCTAAAGTCATTGATAAAATAGATTTATCCTTAATAGATTCTTCTACTCGACCTAAAAAATCGGCAAAGAAAGAAGAGCCAGCAGAAAAACCAAGCAAGGAAACGCCAGCCAAAAAAATTGTAAAGAAAGAAGAACCAGCAAAACCAGTAACAGAAACACGTGCTCCAGTTGACCATTCTATTTCACCTGAAAATGTACATGGCAAAATTGAAAATATTGCTACAAAAAAATTAGAAGGTCCTAAAGTAATGGGTAAAATTGATTTACCTATCAATAGTGATACGCGTCCTAAACCAATGAGCCAAGAGGAAAAGAGAAAACGTAAACGTATTCCTTCTGGTCCTCAAGGGCCTCAACAAGGGGGTGGTCAGGGTCAAGCTAGTAATCAAGGTCAAGGTGGGGGACAAAGACCAGGTGGTGGATACCAAGGTCAAGGTGGGGGACAAAGACCGGGCGGCGGATATCAAGGTCAAGGCGGAGGACAAAGACCAGGTGGCGGACAAAGACCAGGTGGCAATAGAAATGCACCTCAAACAGCAGAACAAAAAGAAATTGGTCAAAAAGCCATTCAAGATAAGATTAAAGAAACACAGGCAAAATTAGCAGGTTCAGGAGGAAGAGGAAAGAGTTTGAAATCGAAATACAGACGTGCTAAAAGAGATGAAGCTGCAGAAAATGAAAACAATGAAATAACAGATAATAAATTACAAGTTACCGAGTTTGTAACTGTTAGTGAGTTGTCAAGTTTGATGGATGTAAGTTTTGCTGATATTATTAGCAAGTGTATGAACCTAGGTATCATGGTTTCTATTAACCAACGTTTAGATGCAGAGGTTATAGAATTAGTTGCAAGTGAATTTGGTTTTGAAGTAGAGTTTGTGGGATTAGAAGATGCTGAAGAAATGGATGAAGAAGAAGAAGCAGATGATTTAGCCAATTTAGTAGAGCGTCCACCAATTGTAACCATTATGGGTCACGTTGACCATGGTAAAACTTCATTACTAGATTATATCCGTAATGCTAATGTTGTTGCAGGTGAGGCAGGAGGAATCACACAACATATTGGTGCTTATGAAGTGACTTTGCCGAATGGTAAAGCCATAACTTTCTTAGATACACCTGGTCACGAAGCCTTTACAGCTATGCGTGCGCGTGGTGCGAAAGTAACTGATATTGCTATTATTGTAGTAGCTGCCGATGATGCAGTGATGCCTCAAACTAAGGAAGCCATAAGTCACGCCCAAGCAGCGAATGTGCCTATGATTTTTGCGGTAAATAAAATTGATAAAGATGGCGCAAATGCACAAAAGATATACGAGCAACTTTCTCAAATGAATATTTTAGTAGAAGCTTGGGGTGGTAAATTCCAAAACCAAGAATTATCTGCTAAGCAAGGTTTAAATGTAGATACTTTATTAGAGAAGGTTATTTTAGAGTCTGATTTATTAGATTTAAAAGCCAACCCGAATAGAGAAGGTTCTGGAAGTATAATTGAAGCCTCATTAGATAAAGGACGTGGATATGTTGCTACCATATTAGTACAAAATGGAACTTTAAGACAAGGTGATTTAATTTTATCTGGTCAGTTCTATGGTAGAGTAAAAGCCATGTTTAATGAGCGTAATCAACGTATTGAAGTGGCGCCGCCTTCTACACCAGTGGTTATTTTAGGTTTAAATGGTGCTCCACAAGCGGGTGAGAAATTTAAAGTATATCAAGACGAAGCAGAAGCAAAGGAATTAGCCACTAAGCGTGCTCAATTATTAAGAGAGCAAGGCCTTAGAACTAGAAAACATATTACATTAGATGAAATTGGTCGTCGTTTAGCCCTAGGTAATTTTAAGGAATTGAATATTATCATTAAAGGTGACGTGGATGGTTCTGTAGAAGCCTTAAGTGATTCATTACAAAAATTATCTACGGAAGAAATTGCGATTAGAGTAATATTAAAAGGGGTTGGTCAAATTTCTGAGTCGGATGTACTTCTTTCCGCAGCTTCTGATGCCATCATCATTGGATTTAATGTTCGACCTTCTATGCAAGCCAATAAATTGGCTGAAACAGAGGGTGTAGAAATTAAGTTGTACTCAATTATCTACAACGCGATTGACGAAATCAAGTCTGCAATGGAAGGTATGTTGGAGCCAAAAATTCAAGAAAAAATTGTGGCCAACGTAGAAGTAAGAGAAGTGTACAAATTTGATAAAGCTACTGTTGCTGGATGTTTCGTATTAGACGGCAAATTGAGTAGAAATAGCAAAATTAGAATTATACGTGATGGTATTGTGGAATACCCTAAAGGAGAAGGACAAAGTGCTGAATTAGGTAGTTTAAAACGTTTCAAAGACGATGTGAAAGATGTTGTATCGAATATGGAATGTGGTTTAACTATTAAAAACTTTATTGACCTTAAAGTAGGTGATATTGTCGAAGCCTTTGAAGAAGAAGAAGTAAAACGTACTTTATAAAATAATTAAGATTTGTTATTTGGGTAAATGACCCAAGCAGCAGAACTTTACCCTATAATAAAAAAATTGATGAAATTATTTAGCATTGCCTTCTGTTTATTTTGCTTGACCATTTCTTTTTCGGCAAAGGCGCAAGTAAAAAAAGTATTAGCAGATAAAATTGTAGCTACTGTTGGAGACAAGTTTATTTTAAAATCGGATGTAGAAAATGCCATTAGCGATTATAAACGTCAAGCGCAAGGGCAAGAAAATGTAACTATTCCTACTGAATGTAAAATGATAGAAGGGCAATTAATTCGTAAAGCTTTAGTTCTTCAAGCCCAAAAAGATTCTATCAATGTTACAGATGATGAAGTAGAAGTAGCCATGGAAAGTCGCATTCGTAATTTCATTCAACAATTTGGCTCCAAAGAAGTGTTAGAAGAAGTAGCAGGGCGTTCTGTTTTTCAATTAAAAGAAGATTTTCGCATTTTAATTAAAGAACAAAAATTGGCCGACGAAATGCAGGCTAAAATTGTTGAAAAAATTAAAATTACTCCTACTGAAGTAAGAAATTACTATAATAAAATTCCTACTGATAGCCTACCTCTGTATGAAAGTGAAGTGCAAGTAACAGAGCTAGTAATGCATCCTAAAGCAAACAGAGATGTGGAAGAATATGTGATTAAGCAAATGTTAGAGTATAGAAAACAAATTGAATCGGGTGCTAATAAATTTGATCAATTAGTTAAATTATATTCAGAAGACCCTAGTGCGAAAGAAAACCTAGGAGTATTTAATTTAAATCGTAATGAGAAAAATTTTGATCCAGCTTTTATGGCTGGTTCATTTCGTTTAAAAGAAGGTCAAATTTCTGCACCTATTAAATCTAAATTTGGATACCATATTATTCAACTTATATCAAGGTCTGGTGACGAAGCCGTTGTAAAACATATATTGCGTATACCTCCTATTACTAACGACGAAATCAATGAAACAAAACTATTTTTAGATAGTCTTAGAAAAGAAATGACTGCTAACAGATTAAGTTTTGGAGAAGCTGTTAATAAATTTAGCGATGATGATAATAGTAAGTTTAGTGGTGGAGCTATAACAGGTCGTGATGGGTCCACTTATGTAAACATTGATCAACTGGACAAAGACATGGTGGTATTAATGCAAAATATGAAGCCAGGTGATATTTCTACACCACAGGTTTATTTAGACGAACGTGGCAGAAAAGCAGTGCGACTTATTTATTTTAAAGAACGTACCACACCTCATAAAGAAAACTTAAAAGAAGATTATAATAAAGTAGCACAACGTGCATTAGAAGAAAAAAAGGCCAAATCAATGGAATCTTGGTTTAAAGAACATGTGCCAAATTATTATGTTTTCATTGACGACACTTTTAAAGGTTGTGTTGAATTAGCAGATTGGACCCAAGTGGCCAATCAGATTACGAAATAATTTTTTTAAATTACTTATATCTATGTCTTCCATTTTTTATCCTGCAAATGAAAGAGGCCATGTTCAATTCGATTGGCTAGACACTTACCATAGTTTTAGTTTTGGACAATACCATGATCCCACTAAAATTCATTTTGGGGCACTCCGTGTTTTAAATGACGATAAGATTGATGCGGGTATGGGCTTCGGCACCCATCCTCATGATAATATGGAAATTATTACGATTCCTTTATTTGGCGATTTACATCATCGCGATAGCACTGGAAGAGATTGCATTATTAAAGAGCATGATGTTCAAATTATGAGTGCAGGTTCTGGCATCCAACATAGTGAGGTGAATCCCAATAAAGACAAAAGGGTTGAGCTATTTCAGATTTGGATCTTCCCCAAAGAAAGAAATATTACCCCTAGGTATGATCAAAAATCATTTCTTCCAGAAGATAGAGTAGACCAACTACTTACTGTAGTTTCTCCCAATGAGCCTAATACTTTATTCATTAACCAAGATGCTTGGTTATCCTTGGGACATTTTAAAAAGCCTTTTTCAACTAACTATGCTATGCACCAGGAAGGTCAAGGTCTATTCGCCATCTGTATAGAAGGTAATTGTACCGTGGGTGGTCAATTCTTAGGCCGAAGAGATGCAGTGGGTATTTCTGGGCTTGAGGCTGTTCAAATTGATGCCCAAGCCGGTTCCGACCTGCTTCTAATTGAAATACCTCACTTTACTACAGGAGCTTAGAAAATTTTTACTTCTTTACTAGTATACAATAGCTAACTATTGTAAATTTGGGACTCCTTAAACTCCATCATGAGCGACGAAATCAAACACGAGTGTGGGCTAGCCTATATTCGACTTAGAAAACCCCTATCTTATTATCTTCAGCAAAGAGGGTCGGTTACCTACGGATTAAACAAATTATACTTGTTGATGGAAAAACAGCACAATCGTGGTCAAGATGGTGCAGGTTTGGCTACACTTAAATTAAATATTGAAGCAGGTAACCCATTCTTATATCGATTACGTAGTAACGCACAACAACCTATTGCCGATTTGTTTTATAAAATAGGTTTAGAAATACAAGAGCTTGAAAAGTTTCAACCAGATATTGCTAAGCATCCGGGTTTAATGAAAGGACATTTACCTTTCATGGGCGAAATTTTATTGGGTCATTTACGTTATGGGACCCAAGGAAAAAATAATCTTGAATTTTGTCATCCTTTTATTAAGCGCAATTTGGTGCCGGGTAAAAATTTAGCGCTAGCAGGGAATTTCAATTTGGTGAATACCGACGAATTATTTGAGCATATTAAAATGGATCCTGGTCCTTTTGAAAAACAGAGCGATTTAGCTGCCATGATGGAAGTGATTCATCATTTTTTAACCAATGATGAATCTATTAATCCTAATAATCCCAATATTACTGACGTTTTAAAGAAAGCAGTTCCTTTATTTGATGGAGGCTTTACCGTAGGTGGTCTGGTAGGGAATGGTCATAGTTTTATATTAAGAGATGCCCATGGAATTAGACCTGCTTATTATTATATCGACGACGAAGTAATTGTGGCAGCCAGTGAAAGAGCGGCTATCAGAACAACTTTCAATGTAGCTGAAAATGAAGTGCTGGAGCTCATGCCAGGTCAAGCCTTACTTGTAGACGACGAAGGCAATTACAAAATTGAACAAATTATTGAACCAAAACAAAGACGCGCTTGTTCATTTGAGCGTATTTATTTTTCTAGAGGTAGTGATGAAAAAATTTATAGAGAAAGAATTGCTTTAGGAAATCACTTAAGTAAAATTGTTTTAGAGCGTATTGGTAATGATTTAAAAAACACTATTTTCTCTTATATACCCAATACAGCTGAAGTAGCTTTTTATGGATTAGTAAAAGGCATGGAAGAGTATTTGAATAAAATTAAAGTAGAAAGAATTTTAAGCTGGGGTAAAGAGGTGGATCCAGAGAAATTAGAGGCTATGATTAATCGTAAAATTAGACAAGAAAAAATTGCGATTAAAGATGTAAAACTACGCACTTTTATTACTGAGGATACCAATAGAAATGAGATGGTACAACATGTGTACGATATTACCTATGGCACAGTGCGTAAAGACGAAGATACCTTGGTAATTATTGATGATAGTATTGTAAGAGGTACCACTTTAAAAGAAAGCATTATTAGAATGTTGTCCCGCTTAGGACCTAAAAAAATAATTGTGGTTTCTTCCGCACCTCAAATTAGATACCCAGACTGTTATGGTATCGACATGAGCAAGATGAACGATTTTATTGCCTTTAGAGCAGTGATTGCTTTATTGAATGAGAAAGGAATGAGTCATATTATTGAAAATACTTATCAAAAAATAATTGCCTTAGAAGCAGCAAATGCTTTACATACCGAAAATGTGGTATGTGAATTATACGCGCCTTTTACGCCTGAAGAAATTTCTGATAAAATTGCGCAGTTAATAACGCCTGAAAATATTAAAATACCTGTTGAAGTAATTTATCAAACTGTAGAAGATTTACATGATTGTTGCCCTACTAATACTGGCGACTGGTATTTCACAGGTAATTACCCAACCCCTGGGGGGAATAAAGTTTGTAACAAAGCTTTCAAAAATTATATGGAAGGGAAAAATGTGAGAGGGTACTAGTTATAGGTAAACTATTTTAAATTTATACCCTGTAGCAGATAGCATTAATATTCATACCTGCACCCACTGAAGCAAAAATAACTACATCGCCTTTATCTAGTTGGTGTTCCTTGTATTTTCCACGCTTTACCATATCGTATAAAGTTGGAATGGTGGCCACCGAACTATTCCCTAATTCATGTATGCTCATAGGCATTACATTTTCAGGAATATCTTTAATGCCGTATAATTTAAATAAGGCTTTAATAAAACCTTCATCCATTTTTTCATTGGCTTGATGCAAGAAGAATTTCTTTACTTCATGAATAGCTACCCCTGCTTTTTCAATACATTCTTTCATTGCAATGGGTACATTTTTAATTGCGTACTCGTATACTTTACGTCCTTTCATCTTAATATACTTAGTGGCTTCATCGCCTTCTGGATGGTAAGACTTACCCAAGTACAAGAAATAGGTCTCGTCCATACAGTGACTTTGAACACTGCTGGCAAGTATGCCATTCGTTGAATCGTTTGAATTTTCTACTATACAAGCACCTGCACCGTCACTAAAAATCATACTATCTCTATCGTGTGGGTCTACTACACGGCTCAAGGTTTCAGCTCCTATGACCAAACATCTTTTGGCTAAACCCGATTTAATGAAAGAATCGGCATGTATAACGCCTTGTATCCAACCTGGGCAACCAAATAGTAAATCATAGGCTACGCAATTGGCATTTCGAATACCTAGTAAATTTTTTACCCTTGAGGCAATAGCAGGAACGGTATCAGATTGTATGCTACCTGTGGTGACGTTACCAAAATTATGCGCTACAATTATTTGATCAATAGTTTCAGCATCTATACCAGCATCTTCAATAGCTAAGGCTGCTGCTTTAGCAGCTAAGTCAGAAGTATTTACATTTTTATCTGCATATCTTCTTTCATAAATACCAGTGATATCTTTAAACTTCTCAAAAATTTCTGCATTGGGTGTATTTATTAATACGCCATCTTCTCCATAAAAATGGTGGTCGCTAAAGGAATTATTAGGTATTACAAGACCAGGTATATAGCTGCCCGTTCCAGTGATTATGGTTGCCATTTGGAAAATTTAGGTTATTAGAACTAATGCGTTCTAATCTAAGATAAGAATTTATGCCCAATTTTGAAGTATTTGTGGCTAGATGTATTTATCGCCCTTATGTCTTTTTACCTCAGCAACATATTCTTTAATAGATTGCTCCTTTTCTTTACTACATATAAGAAGTACATCCTTAGTATCTACTACTATAAAATCATCAAGTCCTTGAACTACAACTAATTTATCCTTGGGAGCATTAATCATACACTTAGTAGCGTCAATGACAATTACATTATCTGAAGCTACTGCATTACCGAAATAATCTTTTTCCATGGTATCATAAGCACTATTCCATGTACCTAGGTCGCTCCATCCGAAACTGGCAGGTATTACATACACATTATCTGCTTTTTCCATAATGGCAATATCAATAGATATATTCACACATTGAGGATATATTTTTTGAATAGATTGTTTTTCAGCTACAGTATTAAAATTTGCTTTTTCACCATCAAATAATTCAAACATTTCTGGTTGGTACTTTTCAAAAGCAGCAATGATAGTAGAGGCCTTCCAAGCAAAAATACCTGCATTCCATAAAAAATCGCCGCTGGCTATAAAGGACTCTGCAATTTCCACCGTGGGTTTTTCTGTAAATGTTTTTACTTTATAAACCCCTTTACTTACTTCTAAACCTTCATATTGAATGTAACCATAACCAGTATTGGGGTTGGTTGGTTTTATACCTAAAGTGGCTAGGGCCTTAATATGTGAAACAAAATCGAGAGACTGTTCAACAATTTTTTGAAAGTTTTCTTGTTCTAAAATTAAATGGTCACTAGGCGCTACTACAAAAGTGGCTTGAGGATCCTTCTGGGCTAATTTAAAAGAAATATATGCAATACAAGCCGCTGTATTTTTTTTACTGGGTTCTGCTAAAATATTTTCTTTTGGTAAAAGAGGTAACTGTGATTCTACAATAGAAACATATTCTTCAGAAGTAACAATATAAATATTTTCTACTGGGATGAACTGCGTATATCTTTCATAGGTCCACTGAATTAAAGTTTTTCCAGTGTTCAAAACGTCTAAAAATTGTTTGGGATAAGCGGTTCTACTCATGGGCCAAAATCTACTGCCTATTCCACCCGCCATGATGGCTACATAATGATGTTTGTTTTGCATACTTATCTTTGATTTATAAAATCCCCTCTTTCATTAAGTCGTGTAAATGAATCATTCCCACAAATGTATTCTCTTGTGCAACAATTAATTGACTGATATCTTTTTGTTCCATCAATGCTAAGGCTTCTACTGCTAGTGCGGATGGTGCAATGGTTATAGGGTCTACATGAATTATTGTAGCTGCGGTTAAATCTTGAATGCTAGCATAATTTTCTAGCATTCTTCGAATATCTCCGTCTGTGATAATACCCAGTACTTTTTCGTTTTCATCAATGACTACGGCTGCACCTAATCTGTTTTTTGAAATAACCATTATCACCTCTTTTAAACTAGTACTTAGCTTTACAGTTGGTTTTGAATTCACTTGCGCCATTTGACCAGCTGTGAGTGTTAATCGTTTACCTAAATTTCCTCCCGGATGATATTTAGCAAAATCAATTGCCTTTACTTTTTTCAATTCCATTAAACACATAGCCATAGCATCTCCCATGGCCATCTGTGCAGTAGTGGAAGAAGTGGGCGCTAAATTATGTGCACAGGCTTCTTTGTCTACGGTAGTATTTATGACCCATTTAGCATGAGTTGCTAAATAACTTTCTGTATTACCTACCATCGCAATAATAGTATTTCCAAAACTGTTTACTAATTGGACTAAATTTTTAATTTCGGGGCTTTCTCCACTTTTACTTATAATTAATACAATATCCTTTTTATTGATCATGCCTGAATCGCCATGTATGGCATCTGCAGCATGTAGAAATAAAGCAGGGGTTCCAGTGGAGTTACAAGTAGCTACAATTTTTTGTGCAATAATGGCAGTTTTACCAATACCACTTACAACTAATCTTCCTTCAGATGTATAAATAGCTTTCACCGATTCTATAAAAGGGTTGTCTATAAATTTTTGTAGGCTAGTAATGGCTGCCGCTTCTATTTCTAGTGTTCTATTGGCAATTGCACTTATTTGTTTATCCATATGCGGTTTAAGAATCAGCAAAGTTAATGTTTCATGTATATTCATCCCTATTTTTAAAAAATCCTTAAAAAAAAGATTTTTAGTAAAATAATACATAGAGTTGAGCAATAGTGAATTAATTTCGTTACCTTATATAGCTATTTTACACCGAAATAGTTGATTTTAAGTTAATTACAGATGGCGACCACCAAAAAAGCAACCAAAAAAGCCCCCTTATCTACAGCTAGTAACAATACTGTTAGCCGTCCTTTGTTATTAAAGGCATTAGAGGAGCAATTTGGTTTTAAAGAATTTAAGGGAACCCAAGAAAAGGCTATTGTCTCCTTATTGAGTGGTAGAGATACTTTTGTGATCATGCCCACTGGGGGCGGTAAAAGTTTATGTTATCAATTACCTGCTTTAATGCTACCTGGCTGCGCCATAGTAGTATCGCCCTTAATAGCACTAATGAAAAACCAAGTCGACTTAGTAAGAGGGTATAGTGAAAAAGATGAAGTGGCTCATTTTTTAAATTCATCTTTAAATAAAGGACAAATTAAAATAGTGAAGGCCGACTTACAAAGTGGGAAAACTAAATTATTATATGTAGCACCTGAAACTTTAACGAAGCAAGAAAATCTCGATTTTTTTAGCGATTTAAATGTTTCCTTTTTTGCAGTAGATGAAGCCCACTGTATTTCCGAATGGGGCCATGATTTTAGACCAGAGTATAGAAGACTTAAAGAAATGATGGAAGAAATTAATGCAAATGTGCCCATTATAGCTTTAACCGCCACAGCTACTCCAAAAGTACAAAGTGATATAGTTAAAAATTTATCGCTACGTGATCCTGAAGTTTTAATTTCTTCTTTTAATAGAGCTAATCTATATTATGAAGTGCAACCCAAGGTAAAAAAAGAAGTCACTGTTAAAAGTATTGTAAGATATATTGCTGGGCATAAGGGTAAGAGCGGGATCATTTATACACTCAATAGAAAAACTACCGAAGAATTAGCCGACTTATTAATTGCTAATAAAATAAAGGCAGTAGCATATCATGCAGGCTTGGATCAAAAATTAAGAGCTAGTAGACAGGACCAATTCTTAAATGAAGATGTGCAAGTAATAGTAGCTACCATTGCATTTGGAATGGGTATTGACAAACCCGATATCCGATTCGTCATTCATTATAATATTCCTAAGTCCATTGAAAATTATTATCAAGAAACAGGTCGTGCAGGTAGAGATGGCTTAGAAGGAAACTGTATTTTATATTATGCGCATAAAGACGTTTCTAAGTTAGAACATTTTTTAAGAGATAAGCCCTTGAGTGAAAGAGAAGTGGGCGCACAGTTAATAGATGAAACAGTAGCCTTTGCAGAAAGTGGCGCCTGCCGTCGTCGTAGTTTATTGCATTATTTTGGAGAAAGTTGGGAAGACAAAAATTGTGGCAAATGTGACAATTGTTTACATCCTAAAGAAAAAATTGAAGCAAAAACAGAGATAGTACAATTATTAAAAGTAATTATAGCATTGAATGAGCGTTTTGTGGCAGACTATGTTATACAAGTATTAATAGGTGATTATACACCTCAATTGGGTTTGTATAGACATGAAAAATTACCCGAATTTGGAATAGGTAAAGACCATGAACACTTGTTTTGGAATAGCCTAGTTAGACAGGCCATGCTAGAAACCATTATTGAAAAAGATATTGAAGAATATGGCTTACTTAAAATAACCCAGAAGGGCAAAAAGTTTTTAAAAAAACCTACTAGCTTTACATTTGTTTTAAACAATGTATTTGCAGATGAAAATGCAGAAGAGGATGATACAGAAGGTCCGGAAACAGCAGGTGCCACAGATGAGGTTTTATTTGAAATGTTAAAAGAATTAAGACAAAAAGAAGCAAAAAAAATTAGCCTTCCACCCTTTGTTATTTTCTTAGAGACTTCCTTGCAAGATATGGCCACCCTTTATCCTACAAGCATTGAGGAATTAGATAGATGCCAGGGTGTAAGCAAGGGTAAGGCTATAAAATACGGCAAGCCCTTTGTGGCTATGATTGAAAAATATGTGACAGAAAATAATATTGAAAAGCCCGATGATTTTGTAATGAAATCGGTTGCTAATAAGTTCAATCATAAAATTTACATTATTCAAAATGTAGATAAAAAAATTCCTTTAGAAACCATTGCCAAAAACAAGGATCTTAAACTTGAAGCCTTGTTAGAAGAAATGGAAACCATCGCAGCCAGTGGTACTAAATTAAATTTAGATTATGCCATTGATGAATGGTTGGATGAATATGATCAAGAAGAAATTTTAGAATACTTCAAAAACTGTGAAACCTCCTCACTTCAAATTGCGCAAGAAGAATTAAGTGAAAATAATTATTCTTGGGAGCAACTAAAAATAATGCGCATAAAATTTTTAAGTGTGGTAGGTAACTAATTAATGCGTGAATTCATTGCCTGCGGTTAAATAACTATTTACTCTCTCCGCTACATTTTTTCTTACACTCATGTAATAAAAATTATAATCGGCAATATGATAATTTTCCGTTTTGTATAAAAAGCTACCAAAAAAATGAGGCTTTGTTGTCCATAAAACTCCTTCGTGGTTCGAAGCGCTTGTTACATGAGGCGTAATTTTATTAAAGTTATAGAGTATAGACCCTTTGTTTTCAAATCTATTTACAGTAGTAATAGCAGCAGACCAAGAAAGAGGGTTGGTTACTATGGCTGTAAATTTTTCTTTCTTTACAAATTCAGTTACATACCCTTCATGAAAAGTTCTCCAAGAACAAATACATCCTATTGAATTAGGCTTCTCGCAGGCTTTAAGTGTTGTATAATTAGCAGGATCAACAGGAATACCCACTATATAAGCCACTACTAACTTTTTACTTAATGGTTTGCCATCAAAAAATTCTTTTAACAATCGAATGGTATGGGTGGAACCTTGACTATGAGAAGCTATAATAATAGGTCTGCCATTATTATAATGCTCCAAATAATATTCAAACGATTTTTTTACATCCTGGTAGGCTAATTCAAAGGCAGCCATTGCATAGCCTGTATCTACTTTATTATTGGGCGTATAAGATTTAATATGGGCTTGACGATACCTTGGTGCAAATATTCTTCCAGCTTCATTAAATACAGAAGCTTGGTTAAGTAAAGTTGGATAATCTGTCTTTAGATTTGTTTTATAATCATTAAAAGAAGCGGACCATCCATAAGGTCTAGTGCTATCTAAATAGGTAGTAGGGTGTACAAAAAATATATCTACATTAGAACTAGGATGATAGCTCGCTTTTAAAGGAGCTGGTACGCTGTCTGAAGGATCCTTTTTATCGGGATGGGCAGCCCAGTATTGTAAATTGCTGTAATCAGGAACCTCATCATATTTTTGCTGTGCATAAACCGACTCTAATTTTGAATAACTGCTATTTGAACAACCAGACAAAATAAATAAGGCGATAATGGGTAAAAAGAATTTCATTTTAAATGTATTTAGGTTCTAATTTAATAGAAGATGCAAAGGTATAAAATGTAATTAACTTATAGCAAGTTTGCTTAACTTGACAATATGATAATAGTCATCTATTGCATAAGACAATTTAATTAGCATTTTGTTTAATGATAATTGAGTTAGATACCCTGAAAATTATTTATTTTTAGGTATACAGCATAACTATTTGAAATTACTTATTTGAACTTAATTCGCCATATACCCTTTTTGACGGCCGTTCTTAAACACGGAATGACTGCTTTTGGTGGGCCTCAAGTACATTTAGGTTTGATGCAGCACCGTTTTGTAGAGAAGAGAAAGGACATCAGCAGTGAGGAACTGATGGAATACAACGCTTTTTGTCAGTTATTACCTGGCGCTTCGTCTACTCAAACTATTATTTTAATTGCTTTTAAGAGGGGAGGAATGGTACTGGCCTTTTTAACATTATTAGTATGGATACTCCCAGCTACTTTTTTAATGACAGTTGTAGCTATTGCCTACAACTATTTTGATATGAGAAAGGGGCTAGAAGGTTTTATTTTATTACAACCCATGGCCATTGGCTTTATTGCCAGCGCCACTATTGTGTTATATAAAAAAGCAATTAATAGCCTTATCACTAAAATTATTTTTATACTTACTGCTATTATAATTTTTTTAGCATTCAAATCGCCTTGGGCCATTCCGATAGTTATAGTTATAGCAGGAATGGCAACTAATTTCAGCCAAAAAAGAATTCCCAATGATGGGGCTGCACCAAAAACTGTAAACTGGGGAGCCTTATTTATTTTTATATTTTTATTTTTAACTGCAGGTATTTTATCGGAAGAAGCAACTAGAAAAAATTGGGAGCAACATAAAGTCATTAACGTGTTTGAAAACAATTATCGTTTTGGAAGTATTGTTTTTGGAGGAGGAGATGTATTAATTCCCATGATGTATGAGCAATATGTGGCAAGGCCTAATTCAGATCGGATTAAGAAAAATAAAAGAGATGTATTAAAAATTTCTAAAGAAGCTTTTTTAATGGGTGCTGGAATGGTAAGGGCTATGCCTGGACCCGTATTTTCTGTGGCTAGCTATACAAGTGCGATGGCTTTAAAAGAAAAAACAATTCCTATACAAGTATTGGGGGCTTTCATGGGAAGCCTTGGTATTTTTTTACCTAGTTTTTTAATTGTTTTATTCTTTTTTCCTATTTGGCAAAACTTAAAAAAATATGCAATTTTTTATAGGTCCTTAGAGGGTATATATGCAGCAGTAGTAGGCATTATGCTAGGAGCAACACTACAATTAATGGGGGCATTTTCCATTAAAATGGAATATCATAATTCACTTACTTTAACAGCTTATGTTTTTGTGTTTATGGCAAGTACTTATTTAATTTATAAACAAAAAATGGCAGCGCAGTGGATTGTGCTTTCTACCATTGGAATTGGTTTTTTACTTAACTTTCTTAATACTTATTGGCCATTTTAGTTAAAAGGTAAAACCCTGTTAATAATAGTACAAAACGCCCATATTTAAGTTTGCCTTTACTAATATTGCACACGCTATGAATTACCGAATTAGTTTTTTTATTATTTTAATGCTTTTTGGTTTATCTAAAATAAGTGCACAAACTACTACTATTAGTGGTGTGGTTTATGATATTTCAGGAAGAAGGCCTATTGAAGCTGTGATTGTTTTTAGTAATTCAAATCATGCATTCACCGATTCTTTAGGGCGCTATTCTATCAATGTAAGGACGAATGATTCTCTTTGGTTCTCCTTATTTGGAAAGACAACACATAAATATCCTATTGATACCATTGAAGATTTGCACAATTTCAATGTCATGATTCATGTGGCTGGTTTTGATCTGCCCGAAGTGCGTGTTAGAAATAGTTATTATAAATTGGATTCTATTCAAAACAGAATTGATTATGCTAAATATTTTAACTACCAGGCCCCAGGTATTAAATTGAGTAGTGGACAACAACTATTTGGTGCCAATGGCTTAACTATTGGATTTGATTTAGATGAAATTATAAATATGTTTCGCGTAAAAAGAAATAGAAACTTGCAATTTTTACAAAAAAGGCTAGTTTCTCAAGAACAGGAGAAATATGTGGGGTACCGTTTTACCAAAAGATTTGTGATAAAACTTACCCATTTAGAGGGGGAACAATTAGAGCGATTTATGAACTTCTGCAGACCATCTTATGAGGTCTTAGGCTTATTAAATGATTTAGAATTGGGTTATTATATTGAAAAGAAATTTGAAGAATTTAAAAAGACACGTTAAGACCATCCCATTTAGTTTGTATGATAGACTGCCATTCATCTATTTTGTTTTTAAAAAACCTAATTTTTGGCTATCTTTACTAGCTAAAATCGACCATTTTGAGAAATTTAATAATTCTTTGTTTTGTCTGCATCATGGCAGCTGTTGGATGTAAAGAGAAGTCAAAATCTTTTGATAAATTCAATCCAAATGCCCCTGTAAATGTTGATGTTGCAATTGCTGCTTCCCAAATTATAGATAAGTCGGTGGAAGTGACAGGTTCAGTGCTTGCTACTGAGTCAATTGAACTTCATCCGGAAACCAATGGAAGAATAACTTATTTACAAATACCTGAGGGCAAATTGGTACAGGCAGGTACTATCTTAGCTAAAATAAACGATGCTGACTTAGAAGCCCAGTTGGAAAAAATTAAAGTTCAATTAGAATTAGCCAACATTAATGAACAAAGAAATTTACAACTTTTAAAAGTAAAGGGCATTAATCAAAGCGACTATGATATTTCTTTACAACAAGTAAAAAGTTCAAAAGCCGATTTAGCCTACACACAATCTTTAATCGAAAAAACAATCGTGAAAGCACCTTTCACAGGACAAATTGGATTGAGACAAGTAAGTTTGGGAGCATTTATTAATACCAGCACTACCATTGCTACTTTACAAAAAACAGATAAACTTAAAATTGATTTTACGGCACCTGAAATGTATGCCGCTTATCTTAAAATAGGGAAGTCTATCAAAGTAGAAGGCATTGAATCAGATAAATCAAAAATGAATGCCACTATTTTTGCGATTGAACCTCAAATTAATGCCACAACTAGAAATATTAAAGTACGTGCACAATTAGATGGAAAGATGTTGCCAGGTGCTTATGTAAAAGTATACTTAAGTGAAACGAATAAAAAACCATCTATTATGGTGCCTACGAATGTGATTATTCCAGAATCAAAGAGTAAACAAATTGCAATTGTAAAAAATGGTATAGCACAATTCATAGATGTTGAAACAGGATTTAGAACATCGAGCGCTGTTGAAATTGTTAAAGGTATTAATGTGGGAGATAGCGTTATAGTTACTGGAATGCTTTTTGTTAGACAGGGCAGCAAAATTAAAGTAGGTAAAACTTTACCTATCACAGACATCACAAAATAGTCCACAAAAAAAGTCCCCTTAAATAATCTTATTAGATGAATATATCTGAACTTTCTTTAAAACGTCCTGTACTGGCCACGGTGATGAACTTAGCCATTATAATTTTTGGCTTAGTAGGTTTTTCTTTTCTGGCATTGCGTGAATATCCTGCCATTGATCCACCTATTATTAACGTACAAACTACTTATTCAGGAGCGAACTCTCAAGTAATCCAAAATCAAATTACAGAACCTTTAGAAAAATCAATTAATGGTATTCCTGGCATTAGAACCATTAACTCCTCTAGCTCTGTGGGTTCATCTAATATTACTGTTGAATTTAATTTAGGCGTGAACTTAGAAACAGCCGCCAATGATGTGCGTGATAAAGTAAGTCAGGCTGCAAGAAGCTTACCTGAGGATATTAACAATCCACCCATTGTTTCGAAAGCCGATGCCAATACAGATTTTATTTTATTAATGACCTTGAGAAGTAAAACAAAGAGTGCCTTTGAATTAACTGAATATGCTGAAAATGTGCTTCAACAACGTTTTCAAACCATAGATGAAGTGAGTAGTGTAGGGGTTAGAGGAAAAAGATTCTCTATGCGTATTTTCCCAGATCCAGATTTATTAAATGCTTATGGCATTGCTTTTAATGACATTCAGACTGCATTAAATAAAGAGAATGTCGAATTGCCTTCTGGTAAAATATATGGAAAAAAAACAGAGTACATTATTAACACTTTAGGAAGACTAACAACCGAATCAGATTTTAGAAATATTATTTTAAAACAAGATGCTACAGGAATTGTTAAACTAGGAGATGTAGCTAAAGTAGAATTAGGTCCTGAGCAAGAAGATCAAGGCGTTTATTTTAATGGTGTACAAACTGTCATGATTACCTTGTCGCCTCAACCAGGAGCTAACTACATAAAAATTGCTGATGAATTTTATAAAAGACTTGAAGAAGTAAAAAAATCAAATAAATCAGATATTGAATTTGCAGTACCTATAGATAATACGAAAACCATTCGTCGTGCCCTGTTAGAAGTAAGAGAGACTATTTTTATTTCCTTTGGTTTGGTGGTACTGGTTATATTTTTCTTTTTTAGAAACTGGTTAATTGCTATTAGACCTTTAATTGATATACCTATTTCTTTGATTGCCACATTCTTTATTATGTACATGGCTGGTTTCTCAATTAATGTATTAACCTTATTAGCGATTGTACTAGCTACCGGTTTAGTGGTAGATGATGGTATTGTGGTTACGGAAAATATATTTAGAAAATTGGAAGAAGGCCTACCCCTAAAAGAAGCTGCTAGAGAAGGTAGTAAAGAAATTTTCTTTGCAGTTGTTTCAACTTCTATAACACTTGCTGTGGTATTTATGCCCGTTATTTTCTTGCAAGGTTTTATTGGGTCTTTATTTAAAGAATTTGGTGTAGTGATAGCTGGTGCGGTTTTAGTTTCTGCTTTTGTTTCATTAACCATTACACCCGTATTAAATGTTTACTTAAATAGAAAAGATGGTAAACAAGGAAGTTTTTATGAAAAAACTGAACCATTTTTTAAAGGCATGGAGCTTGGGTATAAAAATTTATTAGCTAAATTTTTAAAAGTACGTTGGATGGCATGGGTGATTGTTTTAGCCTGCGTAGTATTAATTGTTGCTATTGGAAAAAATATACAAAGTGAATTAGCGCCTATTGAAGACAAAGGAGCTATAAGAGTAAATTTAACAGGTCAAGAGGGTATTAGCTATGAAGAAATGAAAGGCAACTTCTTAAAAGCAGTAAGACTTATTCAAGATTCTATACCTGAACATGCTTTCACTTTTGGAAGTGTACCTGGTTGGGGACAAGGCGGAAGTTCTGTGAGTAGTAGGGTAGGTTTTGTACCCATTGCAAATAGAGATAGAACACAAACTGAAATTGTAGCAGACTTAAATAAAAAATTTAAAAAGTTTAAAGATGTAAGAGTTTTCTCCATTGAAGAGCAAACCATATCTGTAGGTATGATGTCAAGAGGTTCTTTGCCTGTTCAGTTCATTATTCAAAATTTAGACTTCGATAAACTGCATGCCGTTATACCTAAATTTTTAGATGCTGCTAGAAAAGATAAAACATTTCAAAACGTAGATGTAAACTTGAAGTTCAATAAACCAGAATTTGACTTAACGATTGATAGAATGCGTGCCCGCGATTTAGGCTTAAACACTGCCGATGTTGCACAAGCTTTACAATCAGCTTTTAGCGGTGCTCGTTCTGCTTATTTTATTATGAACGATCGTCAATACCAAGTTATTACACAAGTAGTGAGAGATGATAGAGCTAGACCTACAGACATTAATAAATTATATATAAGAAATAATAGAGGAGAAAGTATTCCTATTTCAACAGTATTAAAACTAGTCGAGAATAGTAACCCTCCAACTTTATATCATTACAATCGATTTAATTCTGCAACTATTTCTGCCTCCTTAGCGGAAGGTAAAACTATTGGAGATGGTGTCATTACTATGAATAGAATTGCTAAAGAAGTGTTAGATGAATCTTTCCAAACTTCCTTAAGTGGTCCTTCAAGAGATTTTCAAGAAAGTTCCTCCAATATTTCTTATGCATTATTTTTAGCCTTGATTTTAATTTATTTAGTATTGGCAGCACAATTTGAAAGTTTCAAAGATCCATTTATAATTATGATTACAGTGCCTTTAGCTATTGCAGGTGCTTTATTATGTTTATGGATATTTGGCCAAACCTTAAATATATTTTCTGAAATTGGTATTATCATGCTAATAGGATTGGTAACTAAGAATGGTATTTTAATTGTAGAATTTGCCAATAAAAAAAGAGAGAAAGGCTTGGAGCTTCGTGATGCAGTATTAGAAGCAGCCAGTCAAAGATTCAGACCCATTCTTATGACTAGCTTAGCTACAGCCTTAGGTGCCTTGCCTATTGCTATTAGTTTAGGTGCAGCTGCCACAAGTCGTAAGCCTTTAGGTACTGTTGTAGTGGGTGGTTTACTTTTTTCTTTAGTGCTTACTTTATTTGTCATACCTGCAGTCTATACTTATGTTTCTTCGAAGCATAAACGCGTCATTGACTAATGAGCGGACAAATTTTATGGTATAACCTTGATAATTTTTTCAGCAATAAATTTTGCTGTTTCTTTTTCAACGCCTTCTACATCTTTAGACACAAGAGGTGATGCTAGTACATGATTACCTGTATTAGGCATTGCTTTAAAACTAAGTCAAATGTCTTGGTTTAAAAAAATATTTTATGTACCTTAAATATCTAAAATGTTAGTATGTCTACACAACGGTTTTTATCTCTAGATGTTTTCAGAGGAATGACAATTTGCTTAATGATAATTGTCAATACACCAGGTGATGGGGCACATACCTTTGCACCTTTTTTGCATGCAAGCTGGCATGGCTTTACACCCACAGATTTAGTATTTCCTTCTTTCTTATTTGCAGTAGGTAATGCAATGAGTTTTGTTTTACCTAAATGGGATAAATTGAGTAGCCCTGCATTTCTTTTTAAAATTTCAAAACGAACAGCACTAATTTTTTTACTAGGGTTTTTAATGTATTGGTTTCCTTTTACAGGCCCTTTGAGTGATACAAGAATATTGGGTGTCTTACAAAGAATTGCTTTATGTTATGGTATAGCAGCAATCATTGTTCATTATATGCATGAAAGAGTGATGATGATTCTTGCTGGTATTTTATTACTATCCTACTGGTATATATCTGTTCATTTTGGCAATGCTGGCGACCCCTTTAGTATTACAGGCAATGCAGGCATTCATTTCGATAAATGGTTAATGGGAGAAAGTCATATGTACCATGGGGAAGGTTTTGCCTTTGATCCGGAAGGTTGGTTAAGTACTATTCCAGCAATTGTAAATGTTTTAATTGGGTATAGAGTAGGAACCCTGGTACAAGAAAAAGGTAAAACCTATGAAGGCCTTACCGATTTATTAATGTGGGGTGCTGGCTTTATGTTTTTAGCTTATATGTGGAATTATCAATTTCCTATAAATAAAAAACTATGGACTAGTTCATTCGTGCTTCTTACAGTGGGTTTAGATATGATTATTTTAGCCACAATAATTTATAGAATTGAATTACATCATCAACATCAATTTGCGGGCTTTTTTGAGGTATTTGGAAAAAATCCACTTGTTATCTATCTATTTTCTGAACTTTTTGCGTCCTGTCTTAATTTAATTCATATAGGTAATCAGACCTCCTTTGAATGGATTTACTCAAATAGCTTCGCTCATTTAGCACCTTATTGGGCCTCTTTTGCCTTTGCTTTTTCTTTTATGCTCGTTTGCTGGCTATTGGGTTATATATTAAATAAATATAAGATATATATTAGAGTGTAAATCTTGTTGGTCCATTTTTCTCCATTTGTTTTTTTAGGAGCCTTAAACCTTGTACCTTTGCAGCCTCAAAACAGTACATGGAAATAAGAAACATCGCTATTATCGCCCACGTTGACCACGGTAAAACCACCCTGGTAGACAAAATCTTACACGCTACAAAAGTATTCAGAGACAACCAGGAGACTGGGGACTTGATCATGGATAGCAATGAGCTTGAACGTGAAAGAGGAATTACCATCTTAAGTAAGAACGCCTCTGTAACTTACAAGGACGTGAAAATTAACGTTATTGATACACCAGGTCACTCTGACTTTGGGGGTGAAGTAGAACGTGTATTAAAAATGGCAGACGGCGTTTGCTTGTTAGTAGATGCTTTTGAAGGACCCATGCCTCAAACTCGTTTCGTTTTACAAAAAGCTTTACAATTAAATTTAAAGCCTATTGTCATTATTAATAAAGTAGATAAGGAAAACTGTCGTCCTGATGAAGTGCATGATGCAGTATTTGAATTGTTTTTCAATTTAGATGCAACAGAAGATCAATTAAATTTCCCTACTTTTTATGGTAGTGGTAAAAATGGTTGGTTCAACGATAGTATTACTCCTTGTGAAGATATCTTCCCTTTAATGGATGGTATCTTAAAATATGTGCCTGGTCCGAATGTGAAAGAAGGACATACTCAAATGCAGATTACTTCACTAGATTATTCTTCTTTTTTAGGTCGTATTGCCATTGGTAAAGTAGAAAGAGGTACTATCAAAGAAGGACAAAACATTGTACTTGTAAAAGCGGACGGAAGCTTAAAGAAAAATAAAGTAAAAGAATTATACGTATTCGAAGGAATGGGTAAGCGTAAAGTAACAGAAGTAGTTTCTGGTGACTTATGTGCTGTGGTAGGATTAGATGATTTTAGTATTGGTGATACTATTGCCGACCCTGAAAACCCAGAAGCATTACCAGTTATTAGTGTGGATGAACCAACGATGAGTATGACTTTTAGTATTAATAACTCTCCTTTCTTTGGTAAGGAAGGTAAGTTTGTTACTTCTCGACATATTCGTGATCGTTTAATGAAAGAGACAGAAAAGAATTTAGCATTACGTGTGGAAGAAACCGATAGTGCAGATAGCTTCTTGGTATTTGGTCGTGGTATCTTACACTTAGGTGTACTGGTAGAAACCATGCGTCGTGAAGGATATGAATTAACAGTAGGTAATCCTCAAGTATTAGTAAAAGAAATTGATGGTCGTAAACATGAGCCATTTGAGATATTAGTAGTTGACGTACCATCTGATTTTAGTGGTAAAGTCATTGACTTAGTCACTCAAAAGAAAGGCGAGATGTTAATTATGGAATCGAAGGGTACCATGCAACATTTAGAGTTTGATATTCCTTCTAGAGGTTTAATTGGTCTACGTTCTCAAATGTTAACACAAACTGCTGGTGAGGCTGTAATGGCACATCGTTTCAATGAATATAAGCCTTGGAAAGGACCTATTCCTGGAAGAAGTAATGGCGTACTAGTTGCCAAAACAGCTGGTTTAACTACTGCTTATTCTATTGATAAATTACAAGACAGAGGACGTTTCTTCATAGAACCAGGTGAAGAAATTTATGCAGGTCAAGTATTGGCCGAGCATATTAAGCCAGGTGATTTAAACATCAACGCTGTCGAGATGAAAAAATTAACCAACCACCGTGCAAGCGGATCTGATGATAGCGTTCGTATTACCCCTAAAGTATTATTTACTTTAGAAGAGTGTATGGAGTACATTCAATTTGATGAGTGTATTGAAGTCACTCCTAAGTCGGTAAGAATGCGTAAATCTATTTTAGATGAGAATAATAGAAGCAAGGCGACTAAGGCGGGACAGAATTAATTATCCAAAAAATTCTCTAATGAGTTTATAAAAAAAGAGTCCCGATTTATCGGGACTCTTTTTATTTAGATAGGTTTGTTCAAAGCCTTCCACAAAACATCTTTTAATTCTACTAAGTTTTTTTGCGTAGCAGAAGAAATAAAAATATGTGGTATTTTTTTAGGGAGTTCTTTCACAATAGCATCCATCAATTCTTGGTCGAGTAAGTCCGACTTTGAAATAGCAATGATAAATTCTTTTTGTAATAATTCTGGATTGAATTGTTCCAATTCTGATTTTAAAATTTCAAATTCTTTTTTATGATCATCGGAGTCGGCAGGAATTAAAAATAATAAAACAGCATTACGTTCAATATGCCTTAAGAAGCGGTGCCCTAGGCCTTTTCCTTCCGCAGCGCCTTCAATAATACCCGGTAAATCGGCAATACAGAATGATAAATTATTTCTGTATTCTACCATGCCTAATTGAGGCGTTAAAGTAGTAAATGCATAATTCGCTATTTTAGGTTTAGCTGCCGTAATTACTGAAAGTAGTGTAGACTTTCCTGCGTTGGGAAAACCCACTAAACCCACATCGGCTAATACTTTTAATTCAATATTCTTCCAACCTTCTACGCCATCTTCACCAGGTTGAGCATATTCAGGAACTTGTTGGGTAGGGGTGGCAAAATTACAATTACCTAAACCACCTCGCCCGCCTTTCATGAGTATTATTTCTTGACCATCTTTTAAAATTTCTCCTTCTACCTTACCCGTTTCTTCATCTCTAGCAATAGTACCTAATGGCACTTCAATAATAATATCCTTTCCGTCCTTCCCGGTACATTTATTTTTTGATCCATTTTCGCCATCTTCTGCAATCACATTCTTATAATAGCGTAAGTGTAATAAGGTCCATAACTGTGCATTGCCTCTTAAGATAATATGACCTCCTCGACCACCATCGCCTCCATCAGGCCCGCCTTTTGCAGTTAATTTATTGCGTAAAAAATGCTTACAACCTGCTCCACCATGTCCGCTATGGGCAAATATGCGTATGTAATCAATAAAATTGTTTCTTTCTGACACAGTGTAATTATGAATGGCAAAGTTAACTAAAACTTGCTTGTATAGCTAGATTATTATAAGAAGCAAAAGAGTATAATAATGACTATAGTAAAAATGTCATTATACTATTCATCATAGACTTAATTATGAAAATACAATCTTTATTTATTTGCTTTTAAACCATCAATCAAAATTGCCACCATGTTTTGTTCTAATTCAGCAGCATTAATTTTTTTAGTAGATCTATGCCAGCTTTCAATTCCACTAACAGCATGTAAAAATATTAAAACAACAGTAGGTGCATCAATAGCCTTAATTTCTTTATTGCGAATACCTTCTTCAATAATGGCTGCAATCCTTTT
>Ga0114960_10000759_pt1 | contig 26592 bp, 25 predicted proteins | sample C_130625_MF_Meta_FD_92637 | JGI IMG/M metagenome (GOLD analysis project Ga0114960, IMG submission 92637) | Freshwater microbial communities from Lake Croche, Canada to study carbon cycling - C_130625_MF_MetaG | ecosystem: Environmental > Aquatic > Freshwater > Lake | place: Lake Croche, Canada... | reverse complement strand
GCCCGGATTGGCCTTGGCGTAGGTCAGCAGTTCCTCGAAGGTTTTCCAAGGCGCATCGGCGCGCACGACCACACCGAAGAGATAGCCGGTGCACTGCACGATCCAGGTGAAATCGGTCAGCGGATTCCAGGCCGGCTTGGCCTGCATCAACGGATAGCGGATGGCCGTCACCGGCATGGTCGCCAGGAAATAGCCGTCCGGCTTCTCATGCAGCAGCGCCTGGGCGCCCATGGTGCCGCCAGCGCCGCCGCGATTCTCGACGATGACCGGCTGCCCAAGCCGCCGTCCCGCCGCTTCGCACAGCGCGCGCATCTGCACATCGGTCGTCCCGCCCGCGGTGAAGGGCACGACGAGGCGGATCGGTCGATCGGGAAAGCGGGCTTGCGCCAATGCGGGCCGGGCCAAAAGGCCGGCCACCGCGCCGGCGGCGGCGCGGCGGGTGATCAGGGACATACGGGTTCCTCCCGCCGCCAGCTTGGCGCCAAGCAAGGGCTGGCCGCAACTGGACGATCCGTACCGGATCGCGCCAAACTCCCGGCAACGGGCGGCTGCCGCCCGCTCGGGGATACGCTCATGCACACCGCACCGCGCCGCGTCGCGCTCGTCACCGGCGCCGCTACCGGCATCGGCCGCGCCACCGCCCTCGACCTCGCCCGCCACGGCTATGATGTCGCGCTGGCCGACCTGCCCGGCGTCTCGGTGGAGGAGGTGGCCAACCACGCCGACGCCGCTGGCGCGCGCATGCTGCCGGTCGAGCTTGACCTCAGGAACCTCGCCTCGATCGAGGCCTGCATCGCCACCGCGGCAGCCGAGCTCGGCGGGCTCGATGTGCTGGTCAACAATGCCGGCACCACGCTGCGCGGCCCGGCGGTGGAGATCGACTGGGATGACTGGGACCGGCTGATGGCGGTGAACCTGAAGGGTCAGTACTTCATGGCCACCCGCTTCGCCCGCTGGTGCATGGCGCAGAAGCGCCCCGGCGCCATCGTCAGCACCGCCTCGACACACGGCTTCACCGGCATCGCCCAACAATCGGTCTACGGCATCTCCAAGGGCGGCGTCATCCAGATGACGCGCATGCTGGCGGTGGAATGGGCGCGCGAGGGCATCCGCGTGAACGCCGTGGCGCCGGCCACCGTGCTGACGCCGTCCCGGTCGCGCATGCTGAATGACCCCGCGCGCCGGCAGATGATGCTGGACCGGCTACCGACCGGGCAGTTCCCGACCGCCGAGGAGATCGCCATCGCCATCCGCTTCCTGGCGGCGCCGGAGAATGTCTCCATCACTGGCCATATCCTGCCGGTCGATAGCGGCCTGCTCGCGGTCTAGCGCCATGCGTCGCCGCGCTCTGCTGGCCGCCCTGCCGGTCCTCCCCAGCCCCGCCCGCGCGCAAGGCGCGCTGGGCGATTGGCCCAACCGCCCGGTGCGGGTGATCAATCCCTTCCCGCCGGGTGGGCCGGGCGATACCTATGCGCGGCTGCTGTCGGCGCATTTCGCCGACCGCTTCGGGCAGCCCTTCATTGTCGAGAACCGCTCCGGCGGCACCGGCGCGGTCGGCACCCAGGCGGTGATGCGCAGTGCCCCGGACGGGCATGTGCTGCTGTTCACCTCGATCAGCGGCTTCTCCCTGCCACCCCTGCTGCTGAAGCAGCCGGTCTTCGACCCGCAGCGGGATTTCGCCCCGGTCTCCTTGCTGATCCGCTATCCCTTCTACCTTGTCGCCAATCCGCGCTTCACCTCCGTGGCGCAACTGGTGGCGGCGGCGAAGGCGCGGCCGGGCACGCTGAATTTCTCCTCCGTCGGCACCGGCTCGGGCGGGCATTTCTGCGCCGAGCGCTTCCGCCTGAAGGCGGGAATCGAGGTCCAGCACGTGCCCTATAACGGCGCCCCGGCGGCGCTGATGGGCGTCGCCTCGGGCCAGGTGGATTATTACTTCGACAGCGTCGGCAATGCGCAGCCTTTGGTGCGGGACGGCAAGATCAGCGGCCTCGCCATCACCGGGGAGCGGCGGATGCCCATCGTGCCGGAGGTACCCACCATGGCCGAGGCAGGCTTCCCCGGCTTCGAGACCGATCTCTGGCTCGGCCTGCTCGCCCCGCTCGGCACGCCCGCGCCGATCATCGGCGCGCTGAATACGGAATGCGACCGCTTCCTGGCGCTGCCCGCGACGCGGGAGCGGCTGCACGTCGCCGCCTATAACGCGGCCGGTGGCCCGCCCGAGGTCTTCGCCCAACGCATCCGCGCCGATGTGGCGGAATGGGGCGAGGTGGTGCGGCTGGCGAATATGAACATGCAGTAGCGGCGCCGCCCCACATGGGGCGCGCCCAGGGAAACCGGTGGTTCCCGCCCGGCGATTGAGGGCTGGAAAAATTGCATCAGCGCGGTGCGGCGGCCTCCGGCCGGCGGATCAGCGCGGTGACGGGCGCCAACACGACGCCGCGCCCTTCCAGCCCCGCGGCCCAGCTGGCGATGCGTTCCAGCAGGACCGGCGCCGGCTCGCCGGCATAGCCCAGCGCGCTGCCATCGCCCTTTGCCAGGTCTTCCAGCGCGGTCAACTTCCGCGCCATCTCGCCACCCGTCGCCGGCTCATCGATGATCAGATCGACCGCGCGGCCCCAGGCGCGCTCCGATGGCCGGGCCCCCGGCCGTGGATCGATATAGAGCAGCCCGCGCCCATGCAGCGCCGTCTGCAGATCATTGAGCAGCGCCGGCACCTGCGCGAAGCGCTCACCCCGCAGCGGCCCGAGCGCGCCGACCGCGCCGACATAGCCGGTGAAGCGCGATAGCGCCCAGAACAGCCGTTGCTCATTTTCTGCCGCCGGCAGGACGCTCAGCAGCGCGCGATCGCCGGGATTGTTCAGCGGATAGCCATTGGGCTCCAACGGCAGCGCCAGCAGCAATTCCATCCCCTTGGCACGGGCGGCCGCAACCAGCCGGTCCAGCCGCGGCGCATAGGGGCTGAAAGCCAGGGTGACCGCGGGCGGCAGGCGTTCGATCACTTCCTCGGTCAGCCCGGCATTCATCCCCAGCCCGCCGATGATGAGCGCGATGCGCGGTCGGGGATCGGCGCGGTCGAAGGGGCGGGCATAGGCGCGGATCGCCGAGCGGTTCTCCGGGCCCAGCCGGGGCAGGGGACCAAAGCGGCTTTGTTCGATCAGGCCCAAGTCGAGGCCGGGCGGCACGGCAGCGGCCGGCGCCGGCCCGACTGGCGTGGCCGATGCGGGCGGCGCGGCCGTGCTTGGCGCCTGTGCCACGGTCCCGGCAGCCGGGCTCGCGGCGGCGGGCAGCGCCTGCTGCGGCGCGCTCGGCGGCGCACCCAGGAAAGCCAGCAGCGCGAGCCCAACGCCGATCAGGCCGAGGACGAGCGCCCAGAACCGGGCCAGCCCGCGCCAGCCCTGAAAAGGGTTGGCGCGGGGGAAGGCGAAGCGTCCCGTATTAGCCAGTGCGGCGCCTCACTGCGTCGCGGCGCGGCGCTGCGGCACCACCGCCTGGGCCGCACCGAGGTTGCGCAACAGGCCTAGTCCCTGCTGCAGCTGGAAATCGGTCTCCGGCTTGGTCGGATCGAAGCTCGGCGCGCCTTCGGCGGGCTGCTTGCTGACCTTGTCGGCGACGCCCGGCGGCAGTTGCAGCGGCGGCAGCGCCGGCACGCCAGCCTGCGCCGGTGTCCCGCCCTCATTGCGCAGCGATTTGCGGAGATCGGCCTCCCGCTCGCGCTGCGGCGGGCCGGCATTGGCTTCCTGGCGCTGGCTCAGCACCTCGATATCCGGCTCGATGCCAGTGCCCTGGATGGAGCGGCCGGAGGGCGTGTAATAGCGTGCTGTGGTCAGGCGGATGGCGCCTTGGCCGGGGATCGGCATCACCGTCTGCACGCTGCCTTTGCCGAAGCTCTTGACGCCCAGCACGATGGCGCGGCGGTGGTCCTGCAAGGCGCCGGCGACGATTTCCGAGGCCGAGGCGCTGCCGCCATTGATCAGCACCACCATCGGGACGCCCTGGGCGATGTCGCCAGGCTTGGCGTTCCAACGCTGGGCATCCTCCGGCCGGCGGGCGCGGGTGGAGACGATCTCGCCCTGTTCCAGGAAGTCGTCGGAGACCTGCACCGCCTGATCCAGCAGCCCGCCCGGGTTGTTGCGCAGATCCAGCACCAGCCCCTTGAGGCCACCGGCCCCGGCCTGTTGCCGCAGGGTCTGGATCGCCTTGCGCAGCCCGGTATCCGTCTGCTCGTTGAAGGAGGTGACGCGGACATAGCCGATATCGCCGCTTTCCAGCCGGAAGCGGACCACCTGCGGGCGGATCACCTCGCGGGTCAGGCTCAGCTCCAGCGGCTTGTCGGCGCCTTCGCGCCGGATCGTCAGCTTGATCGCGGTGCCGCGCTCGCCGCGCATCTGCTCGACCGCCTCCTGCAGGGTCATGCCCTGGACCGAGGTGCCGTTCAGCTGGGTGATGATATCGCCGGCCTTGATGCCGGCGCGGGCCGCCGGGGTGTCGTCGATCGGGCTGATGACCTTGATGTAGCCGTTCTCCTGCGTCACCTCGATGCCGAGGCCGCCGAACTCACCGCGCGTCTGCACCTGCATGTCGCGGTAGCTGCGCTGGTTGAGATAGGAGCTGTGCGGGTCGAGCCCGTTCAGCATGCCGTTGATCGCGTTCTCGATCGCGTCCCGGTCGTTGATCGGCTCCACGTATTCGGCGCGGATCCGTTCGTAAACGTCGCCGAAGAGATTGAGCAGGCGATAGGTCTCGGCACGGCCACTCTCCTGCGCCCAGGCCGCGACCACCGGCCCGACCACCACGCCGGCCGCGAAGGCCCCGGCCACTGCCGCCATTGTCCGCAACTTCATCGCCAACCCAATCCTTGTCCTGTCCCCGCTGCCCCGCATCCTACCCCACCGCCTCAACCCGCCGCACCAGGTTCCACGAACCAGGCGCGCGGATCGATCGGCTGGGTCTGCCGCCGCAACTCCAGATAGAGCAGCGGCGGGGCCCGCCCCACCGGCCGAGGCAATTGCCCCACCGGCTCGCCAGCGAGCACCTGCTGGCCGGGGCCGGAATCCAACCGATCAAGGCCAGCGAGCACAAAATGGTACCCGTCGCCGCAATCCACAATCAACAAAAGCCCGAAACTGCGAAAAGGTCCGGCAAAGACCACGCGGCCGGCGCAGGGGCTGGTCACCCGGGCGGCCGGGGCGGCGGCCAAACTGATCCCCTGGCTGGGGCCGCCTTCGGCCGGGGCGCCGAAGCCACGGGTGATCCGCCCGGCGACCGGCAGCACCGCATGCGGCGCGGGACCTTCCGGCAGGGGCGGCGGGCGCGCGGCTTCGGCGGGCCGCAGCCGGGCCAGCGCACCCGGCAGGTCGCGCGCCTGGGCGGCCAGGGTGGCGGCGCGCTGGGCGGCTTCAGCGGCGGCGCCGGCGATTCGCGCCCGGCGTTCCCGGGCGCTGGCCAGGGCGGGTTCCAGGGCGGCGATTGCCGCCAGCAGCACCGCCTCCGCCTGCCGCTGGGCGGCCGCCTCGCGGGCTGCCAGCGCCACCGCCTCGGTGGCTGAAAGCTCGGCCAGCCGCAGCGCTTCCGCCCGCTGAAGGCTGCGCCGGGCCAGGCCCTGGAGGATGCCAAGGCCTTGCAGCGCTTCCTCGGACGGCCCGGGGGCGGCGAGGATGGTCTCCGCCGGCCAGGCGCTGAGGCGCAGCAGGACTGGCACCAGCGGGGCAAAGGCCGCCGCCGCAGCCTCACGGCGCGCCTGGGCGGCGGTGGCAGCGTCGCTGGCGGCTTGGCCGCGCGCCTCGGCGGCGGCCAGCCGCGCCTCGGCGCCCTGGACCTGTCGGGCCAGGGCGACTCGTTCCTCAGCGAGCCGCTGCTCCTCCTCCGCCTGGCCAAAGGCGAGCCCGGGGAGCAGGCACAGCGCAAGAAGGGCGGCGCGGCGCGGCATCGGCGCCGATCAGCCCAGCAGAGATCGCCCGGTCATCGCCGCCGGCTGCGCCAGGCCCAACAGCGAGAGCAGCGTCGGGGCGACATCGGCCAGCCGGCCATCGCGCAGCGTCGCGCCGGCTGGGCCGCCCTGCAGCAGGACAGGTACCGGATTGGTGGTATGCGCGGTATGCGGCCCGCCTGTGGCGGGGTCCTTCATCATCTCGCAATTGCCGTGATCGGCGGTGGCCAGCAACGCGCCGCCCTGCGCCGCCACCGCCGCGGCGATGCGCCCGAGCGCGGCATCCACCGTCTCCACCGCCGTGATCGCCGCCGGCAGGCTGCCGGTATGGCCGACCATGTCGGGGTTGGCGAAGTTCAGCACGATCAGCTCGTATTTTTGTGAGTTGATCGCCTCGACGGCTTTTTCGGTCAGTTCCGGCGCACTCATCTCGGGCTGCAGGTCGTAGGTCGCGACCTTCGGCGAGGGCACCATGATGCGATCCTCGCCGGGGTATGGCGTCTCCTCGCCGCCGTTCAGGAAGTAGGTGACGTGCGGGTATTTCTCGGTCTCGGCCATGCGAAGCTGGGTGCGGCCGGCGCGGGCGACCACCTCGCCCAGGATATCGGCCATGGATTGCGATGCGAAAAGCGTCTGCAGGAAGGCGTTCAGCGCGGTGCTGTATTCCGTCATGCCCGCGGCGGCGGCAAAGCGGACCACGCGGCGGCGCGCGAAGCCGGCGAAGCTGGGGTCGAGCAGCGCGCCCAGGATCTCCCGCACCCGGTCGGCGCGGAAGTTGAAGCAAAGCACGCCATCGCCATCGCGCATGCCGGCATAGCCCGCCAGCGCGGTGGCGGGCACGAACTCATCGGTCACGTCGCGCGCATGGGCGGCGGCGATGGCCGCCAGGGCATCCGGCGCCGTCGCGCCAGCGCCATCCACCAACGCGTCATAGGCCTGGGCGACGCGGTCCCAGCGATTGTCGCGATCCATCGCGAAGTAGCGGCCGGTAAGGGTGGCGATGCGCACGCCGGGCAGCCCTGCGATCTCGGCCATGAAGGCGCGGAGATACTCGGGCGCGGCGCGCGGCGGCGTGTCGCGGCCATCGGTGAAAAGGTGCAGGGCGACCGGCACGCCGGCGGCCGCGAGCACGCGCGCCATGGCCGCCGCGTGCCGCTGGTGGCTATGCACACCGCCTGGCGAGAGCAGCCCCATCAGGTGGCAGGTGCCGCCCGAAGCCCGCAGCGCCGCGATCAGCCCGACCAGCGCGGGCAATCTGGCGAGCGAGCCGTCGGCGACAGCCGTATCGATGCGCGGCAGGTCCTGCATCACCACGCGCCCGGCGCCAAGGTTGAGGTGCCCGACTTCCGAATTTCCCATCTGCCCGCCGGGCAGGCCGACATCCTGGCCGGAAGTGTGCAGGAAGGCCCGCGGCCCCGCTGCCCAGAGGCGGTCGAAATTCGGCGTGCGGGCGAGCCGCACGGCATTATCCTCGGACGCCTCCCGCCAGCCCCAGCCATCGAGGACGACGAGCATCACGGGGCGGAAATGCGGCATGCTGGATCTCGCGCGGTTCGGCTCTGTCGGGCTTACCGTCCGGCGTCCTGGCGGACAAGGCGGCGGGGGGTTGCGCGCGGCCGGCGTCGGGGTAGCCTCCCCCGCCAAAGAAAGCATCCGGGATCGCGGAGAGCGGCGTGAGCGAACAGGGTGTCTCCACCGTTGACGTCAACGGCTTTGCGATCCGGGTCTGGCGCAAGGGCCAGGGACGGCCGCTCGACTTTCTGGCGAGCCCCGGCGGGCTGCCGCGTTGAGTGCCTTTCCTCGACCACCTGGCCGCGACGCGGGAGGTGATCGCGCCCTTCCCGGGCGGCGATCGCGGCCACAGCGTGCTCGATAATCCGCTCGGTTGGCTGGTCGCGGTGCCGCAGTTGCTGCCGCAGTTGCTGCCGCAGGTGCTGCGGCAGTTGCTGGTGAAGGCCGGGCTCGATGGCGTCGATCTCGCGGGCAGTTCGGTCGGCGCTTCCCTGGCCGCGGAGATGGCCGCGCTTTGGTCCGCCAGCGTGCGCCGGCTATCGCTGATCGCCCCCTTCGGCCTGTTGGATGCGGCTGATCCGCCGGCTGACCCCTGGGCGCAGCGGCCCGACGCCTTGCCAGGGCTGATGACCGCCGATCCGGCCCATTGGCTGGCGCTGAAAGTCCCGCCTGAGGGCACCAATTCGATCCAGTGGCCGATCGAGCAAACCCGGGTGAGCGAGGCCGCGGCGCGGCTGTTCTGGCCGCTTAGCAATATGCGGCTGGAGCAGCGCCTGCCGCTGATCGTCGCGCCGACGCTGCTGGCATGGGGTGCCGAAGACCGGGTAATGCCGCGCAGCTATGCCGCGCGCATCGCTGGCCTGCTCGGTGGCCCGCACGAGACGCAAGTGATCCCGGGCGCCGGGCATCTGGCCGAGCTTGATCGGCCCGAGGCGGTCGCCGATACCATCCTGCAATGGAGTGTTTGACCGATGCCGCTCGATCCTGGTGCCGAGACTGTCCTTGCTTTGATCAAGCAGATCGGCCGCCCGCCGATGCATACGCTGACGCCGCTGGAGGCGCGGGAAGCCTCGGCCAAATCGCGCGCCGTGCTGCAGCCCGAGGCCGAGGCGGTAGCGGTGCGCGAGGAGCTCGCCTGCCCCGGCCCGCACGGTGAGATCCGGCTGCGCCATTATCGGCCGGCCGGCAGCGCGCCCGGCGCGGTGCTGCCCTGCCTGGTCTACTTCCATGGCGGCGGCTGGGTGATCGGCGATCTCGACAGCCATGACCAGCCCTGCCGGGTGCTGTGCAATTCCTCGGGTGGCGCGGTGATCTCGGTCGATTACCGGATGGCGCCGGAGCATGTGTACCCGGCCGCCGTCGAGGATTCCGCCGCTGCGGTGGGCTGGATCGCCGCCAATGCGGCGCGCCTCGGCATCGATGCGGGGCGGATCGCGGTGGGCGGGGACAGCGCCGGCGGCAATCTCGCGGCGGTGACCGCGCTGATGGCGCGCGACGGCGCGCTGCCGCCGGTCGGCTTCCAACTGCTGCTCTACCCCGCCACCGATCTCGCCGTCGAAAGTCCGGCCTATCAGCGCTTCACCGATGGGCTGATCCTGACCGACAAGACCATGCGCTACTTCATCGACCTCTACGCCCCCGACCGGGCGCGGCGGGTGGAATGGCAGGCCTCCCCGGCGCGGGCGGCCAGCCTGAAGGGGGCGCCTACCGCCTATGTGATGACCGCCGCCTATGATCCGCTGGTCGATGAGGGCCGCGCCTATGCGGTGCGGCTGGAACAGGAAGGCGTGCGCGTCGCGCATATCCACATGTCCGACCAGCTGCACGCCTTCCTCGGCATGGGCAAGTTCATCCCGGCGGCGACCTTGGCGCTACGGCAAGCGGGGCTGGCGCTGGCGCATCATTGGGCGGGGGGCTGAGGCGATGGGGCGTTTGCTTGCAGGCAAGTCGGCGCTGGTCACTGGCGGCGCCTCCGGCATCGGCCGGGCGACCGCGTTGGCCTTCGCGCGGGAAGGCGCGCAGGTGGCGGTCGCGGATCTGACGGTTGAGCGCGCGCAGCAGGCGGCGGACGAGATCGCGGCGCAGGGCGGGCGGGCGATCGCCCTGGCGGTCGACGTCACCGACGATGCCGCGGTGGGCGCTGCGGTGGCGGCAACCGTCGCCGCCTTCGGCCGGCTGGATTGCGCCTTCAACAATGCCGGCATCGCGCCCTATCAGGTGAACAGCGCGGCGGTTACGGCAGGGGATCTTGAAGAAGCGAATTGGCTGCGGCTGATCGACGTGAACCTGAACGGCGTCTGGCGTTGCCTGCGGCATGAGGTGCGGCAGATGCGCGCGCAGGGCGGCGGCGTCATCGTCAACACCGCCTCCATCGCCGGCAAGCTGGGCCTGCCGGGTTCGGCCGCCTATGTCGCCAGCAAGCACGGCGTGGTCGGGCTGACCAAGGCGGCCGCGATCGACCATGCGCCCGACAATATCCGCGTGAACGCGGTCTGCCCCGGCTACATCACCACGCCGATGACCGAGGATTCCAAGCGCCGGCGCGGGGAACAGATCGTGGCCCGGGTGCCGATGGCCCGCTTCGGCGAGCCGGAGGAGATCGCCGAGGCCGTGGTCTGGATGTGTTCCGACCGCGCCGGCTTCGTAACCGGCGCCTGCTGGGAGGTGGATGGCGGCTACGCCGCGCGGTAAGCGCGCGCCGGGCTGATGGATCGCCTACCGGTCCGTCAGCCAGGGCGGCGTCGAGCGGTTCAGACGTTGCCGCCCTCGATGACCTTGCCGAAGCGCACCCAGGACTTGCCGTCCCAGCGCTGCAACTGCATCTGGCGGATGACGTTGTAGTTGCCGGGCTGGGTCTGCACCTGGACGCCCGGCAACAGCGTCGCGATATCCATGGGCGCGATATTGGCCGCCTGCTTCATCACGTTCTCGCGGCTGAAGTCATTGCCGCATTGCCGCAGCACCTGGATCATCGTGGATCCGGCGCCGTAGCCATAGGTGTAGTTGTTGTCGCTGAGATCGCCGTCGGCGATGTATTTCGCCATGAAGGCGCGCCATTCGGCCATGCCGGGGTCGTTGGCCCAGGCGGGGTCGGATTGGTCCTTGCGGTAGTCGGAGGTGATCAGGCCGACGCCCTTTTCGGGGCCCGCCGGCTGCATGACCGCACCGGCGGAGACCGAGACATTGGTCATGAACATCATCGGCTTCCAGCCGAGATCGTGGACCTTGCGGATTGCCTGCGCGGCGAAGCGCGGGATGATGCCGCAGACCAGCGTGTCGCAGCCCGCGGCCTGGAGCGAGACAATCTGACTATCAATGGTGGGGTCGGTCGCCTCATTGGTCGCCGTCTTCACCATGGCATCGAAGCGCGCGCCGAGCACGTCCTTCAGGCCGTGCAGATAGTCCTTGCCGAAATCATCGTTCTGGTAGAGCAGGCCGATCTTCGCGTTGGGCTTCTGTTCCAGGATGTATTTCGCGTAGATCTGCGCTTCGGTCCGGTAGCTGGGCTGCCAGCCGATGGTCCAGGGATACTCCTTCGGATTGGCCCATTTATCGGCGCCGGTCGCCAGGAACAGATGCGGCACCTTGCGCTGGTTCACATAGCGGTGGATGGCGCTGTTGGTCGGCGTGCCCAGCTGGTTGAACAGGAAGGCGACCTTGTCCTGTTCAACGAGGCGGCGGGTCTGTTCCAGCGTGCGTGGTGGCTGATAGGCGTCGTCATAGGCGATGAAGGCGATCTTGCGGCCGCCGACGCCGCCCTGGTCGTTCAACCGCTGAAACATCGCCGTCAGGCATTTGGTGATAACCGAATAGGTCGAGGCCGGGCCGGACAGCGCATTGGTGCTGCCGATGCGAATCTCGGTCGCGGTGACGCCTGGCGTCTCCTGCGCGGCGGCGAGGCGGGGGGCGGCGAGCAGCGCCCCCGTGGTCAGGATCAGGGTGCGGCGGCTGGTGGTCATGGTCGGTCTCTCCGGAAGGTCATGGACGGCGGCGCGTCAGCCGCGCGGCGATCTGGCGCAGCAGCCCGGCGAAACCGCCGGGCAGCAGGAACAGGAACAAAATCAAAATCACGCCGTAGATCACGCCGGGCGCGGCTTTGCTGATCGCCTCGGCGATGTTCGGCACGAACAGCACGAACAGCCCGCCGAAGAGCGAGCCGAGGATGGAGGCGACGCCGCCCACCACCATGCCGACGAACAGCGTGATGGAGACGCCGAAGGTGAAGCTGTCCGGCGCCACGAATTCGATCGCGACCGCGGACAGCGCCCCGGCGATGCCGGTGACCATGGCACTGGCCGCGAAGGTCTTGGTCTTCAGCGCGCTGATATCCATCCCCATCGCCTGCGCCGCAGTAGGATTGTCGCGGATCGCCATCAGCGCCCGCCCGATGCGGCTGTGCACGAGGTTCCAGGTGCCCCAGAAGCACAGCGCGGCGACGGCGACGACGGAGAGATACATCCACTGGTCCGGCGTGACGGCAAGCCCGAAGGGCGGGTCGGGCTTGACCAGGAACAGCCCCTGCACGCCACCCGTCCAGTCTTCCAGCGCCTTATGCTTCAGGATCTGCGGTACCGCCACGGCCAGGGAGAAGGTGGTCAGCGCCAGATAGAGCCCGCCCAGGCGCAGCGCTGGGAAGCCGACGCCATAGCCGACCGCGGCGCAGACCAGCGCCGCCACGGGCAGGGTTGCCCAGAACGACCAGTCGAAATGCGACATCAGGATCGCCGTGACATAGGCGCCGACCGCGAAGAAGGCGCCATGGCCCAGGCTGATCTGGCCGTTATAGCCGGTGACGATGTTCAGCCCGAGCACGGCGAGCGCCATGATGACGGCCATGGTCAGCTGAAAGAGCTGGAAGCTCTCCAACAAGAAGGCGGGGGCGACCGCCGCGAAGATGCCGAGGGTCAGCAGCGTGGCGCGCCAGGCCCGGCTGCCGCCTGCCGCGCCTGATGGACCGAGGCTTTCGTCCACGCGCGTCATACCCGGCTGTAAACAACACGGCCGAACAGGCCGGAGGGCCTGACGACAAGGACGCCGATGATGATGGCCAGCGCAACCGTCAGCTTCAGTTCCGTGCCGACCACATAGGCGCCGGCGAGGTTTTCCAGCACGCCGACGACGAAGCCGCCGATCACCGCGCCCATCGGATTGTCGATGCCGCCGAGCAGCGCCCCGGCGAAGGCATAGAGCAGGATGCCGAGCATCATCGTGGGATCGAGGAAGACGATGGGCGCCACCATCATGCCGGCGACCGCGCCGATCGCCGCCGCCAGGCCCCAGCCCAGCGCCAGCATCCAGCCGACGCGGATGCCGACCAGGCGCGCCGAGCGCGGGTTATAGGCCGCCGCCCGCATGGCAAGGCCAAGCCTGGTGAAGCGGAAGAAGGCCCAGACCAGCAGCAGCACGGCCAGCGTGACCGCCGTGCTGCCCAGCTCATGCGCCGAGATCAGCCCGCCGGCCAGCGGCTTGTCGCTATGGAAGGGGCTCGGGAAACTCTTGGTCGTATAGCCGAAGATCCAGCCGGTGGCGTTGCCGATAATCAGCAGCAGCCCGATAAAGACGCCAACATGGGTCAGCTCCGGCGCGTTCTGCACCGGGCGCATCAGTAGCCGCTCGATCGCCACGCCGATCGCGAAGCTGACCACGACGGTGGCGAAGAAGGCAACCCAGTAGGGCATGCCGGCATTGATCATCGACCAGGCGATGAAGGTGGAAAGGGTGGCCATCTCCCCTTGCGCGAAGTTCACGTGGTGTGTCGCCTGGTAAATCATGACGATGGCCAGCGCGACCGCGGCATAAATGCCCCCTGTGGCGATGCCGGCGACGATCTGATGGGCGAGCCCGTTCATGTCCTAGTACCCCAGGTAGCTGCGCCGGATCGCCTCGTCCTGCCGGATCTCGGCGGCGCGGCCATGCGCGACGATCCGCCCCGTCTCCAGCAGATAGGCGAGATCGGCGAGTTCGAGGGCGAGGTTGGCGTTCTGTTCGACCAACAGGATGCCAACGCCGCTCTCATCGCGGACGCGGCGCATGATGTCGAAGATCTCCTGCACGATCAGCGGTGCGAGGCCGAAGCTCGGCTCATCGAGCAACAATAATTTGGGCCGGAGCAACAACGCGCGGGCGATCGCCAGCATCTGCTGCTCGCCGCCCGACAGCGTGCCGGCCTGCTGCTTCCAGCGCTGCTTCAGGCGCGGGAACCAGCCGCAGAGCCGGTCGAAATCCGCCGCCACCTCCCGGTCGCGCCGGATATAGGCGCCGAGGCGGAAATTCTCCTCGACCGAAAGCTCCATGAAGGTGCCGCGCCCATCCGGCACATGCGCGATGCCGAGCCGGACGATATCCTCGGTGGCGCGGCCCGGCAGCGCCTGCCCGCGGAAGCTGACCGCCCCTTCGACGCGGCACATGCCGCAGATGGCGCGCAGCGTCGTCGTCTTGCCCGCGCCATTGGCGCCGAGCAGGGCCGTGACGCCGCCTTCGGCCACATCGAAGTCGAGGCCGTGCAGCACCTGGGTCTGGCCATAGCCGGCCTTCAGGCCGCGCGCCTCAAGCAGCATGTGGCGTCCCCTGCCCGTCGCCGAGATAGGCACGGATCACCTCCGGGTCGGCGCGCACCTCAGCGGGCGTGCCCTCCGCGATCTTCCGCCCGAAATCGAGCGCGACCACCTTGTCCGAGACGCGCATGACCAAAGACATGTGATGTTCGACCAGCAGGATCGCGAGCGCGAAGTCGCGCCGGATGCGCACCAGTAGCTCGGCCAGCTCATCCACCTCGCCATGGTTCAGCCCGCCCGCGGGCTCATCCAGCAGCAGCAGCTTTGGCCGGGCGATCAGCGCGCGGGCCATTTCGACCCGTTTCTGCCAGCCAAAGGGCAGTGCGCTGACCGGCTGGCCGGCCACCTTCTCCAGGTCAAGCAACATCAGTAACTCGCGGGCGCGCGCCTCAGCTGCCCGTGCTTCCGCCCGCACCGCAGGGGCGGCAAGGGCGCTGGCGATGAAGCCCGCCCGGCCATCGGCATGGGCGCCGGTCAGGACATTCTCCCAGACGCTCATTGAGCGGAACAGCGCCAGGTTCTGGAAGGTCCGCCCGATGCCCAGGCCCACCATGGCATGGCGTGGCGCGGCCGTGATGTCCTGGCCGGCGAACCGGATGCGCCCTTCATTCGGGCGATAGATGCCGCTGATGCAGTTGAAGGTCGTCGTCTTGCCGGCGCCGTTGGGGCCGATCAGGCCGCAGATCTGGCCGTCCTCCACGGTGAAGGACACGCCGCCGACGGCGACCACGCCGCCGAAGCGGATGACGATATCCTGGACCTCAAGCAGGGCCATGCTGGGCCCCGGGCCGGATCACCATGCAACCTCCCCTGGCTCGCCTCCTCTTGCCGGGAGGCGTGGCCGTCACGTTACATGCGCATAGTTGACGCGCGAAGCTCTGCCGCGCGCAAGCGGCAAAACGCGCGGCGCTACTTTCGCCGCTCGTCCACCAGCACGCCACTGGCCCGAAGCGCCTTCAACTCCTCGGCCGAGAAGCCGCGCGCGGCCAGCACTGCATCGGTATGTTCGGCGAAGCGCGGCGGCGCCGCACGGGTGCCGCCCGGCGTCCGAGAGAGCTTGATCGGCGTGCCGAGGCCGCGATACGCGCCGAGCTCCGTCACCATGCGCCGATGCGCGGTGTGCTCGGCGGCCATCGCCTCATCCACATGCAGCACTGGGCCGGCGGGCAGGCCGGCAGCCAGCATGCGCCGGGTCAGGTCATGCCCGTCCTCCTCGGCGAAGCGGGCGTCCAGGATTTCGGTCAGCGCGGGCTTGTTGATGACCCGTGCGCCATTGGTGGCAAAGCGCGGATCGCGCGCCATCTCCTGCAGCCCGAGGAAGTCGCAGAACTTGCGAAAGGCGGGATCGTTGCCGGCGGCGACGAAGATCTCGCAGGTCCGGGTCCGGAACTTGGAATAAGGCGCCAGGTTCGGGTGCGGGTTGCCGGTGGCGACCGGCCGCTTGCCGGACAGGAAGTAGTTGGCGGCGTGCGGGTGCAGCAACGCCATGCCGCAATCATGCAGCGTCATATCAACATATTGGCCAAGGCCGCTGCGCTCCCTCTCCTGCAACGCCATCAGGATGCCGATGGTGCTGAACAGGCCGGTCGCGATATCGACGATGGGATTGCCCAGCCGCGTCGGCCCGCTATCGCTGGTGCCGTTGATGGACATCAGCCCGACCATTGCTTGCAGCACCGCGTCATAGCCGGGGAAGCCGCCGAGCGGCCCATCCGCGCCGAAGCCGGAGACGCGGCAATGCACCAGCCGCGGGAAGCGGTCGCGCAGCACCGCTTCGTAGCCCAGGCCCCATTTCTCCATGGAGCCGGGCTTGAAATTCTCGATCAGCACATCGGCGCCGTCCAGCAGGCGCAGCACCACCGCGCGGCCCTCCGGCTTCGAGAGGTCGAGCCCGACGGAGCGTTTGTTGCGGTTCACGCCGACGAAATAGCTGGCATCCCCCGCGCCATCGAAGGGCGGGCCCCAGTCGCGGACCTCATCGCCCTGCGGCGGTTCCAGCTTGATCACCTCGGCGCCGTGGTCGGACAGCACCATGGTGCAGTAGGGACCGCCCAGCACACGGGTCAGGTCGATCACCTTCAGCCCGGCGAGGGCGCCGGGGGACAGCGCCAGGCCCTTGCCGGCCTGCGCCCCTGGGGGCATTGGCGTTGCGTCGTTCATGCGGCTGCCTTCCTGCCAAAGACCCGGGCGCAGAATTCCGGGTAGGTCTCCATCATCTCTTCGCAGACGGGGCCGCGGAGCAGAGCCAGCTCGGCCGGGCTCGGGTCCTCCGTCACCGGCACCGCGTCATCCACCTCGAAGCCGAAGCCGGTCGCGGCACGCACGCTCTCGATGCTCTCGCCGGGATGCACGCTCTCCAGCGAAAAGCGGGCACGGTCGGGGTGGAAACGGAAGACGCATTTCCCGGTGACCAGCGCCTGCGCGTGGCCGCGGCGGAAGACGCCGGGCGGGGAGGTGCCGGGGGCAGAGATATTGTCCACCTTCTCCACCAGCACGCGCGGTGAATGCTCCTCCCGGAACAGGATGGTGCGATGCGCCATAGGGTACATGAAGGCGGAGCCGAAGGAGCCGGGGAAGCGCACCTCCCGCCCCGGCCAGGCGCCGGTGCCGACCAGGTTGAGGTTGGCGCCGCCATCGATCTGTCCGCCGCCCAGGAAGAACAGGTCGATCCGCCCCTGGCCGGTCAGGTCGAACAACTCCCGCGTGCCTTCGGTGAAGGGATTGCCGCTGCGCTTGTGCAGCAGGGACAGCCGCACGGGATGGCCCTGCAGCTTCACCAGCCAACAGGCGGCGGCAGGGATGGGGGAAGCGGCACCAACCGCGATATGCCGCGCCGGCCGGGCGGTGGGGTCAAGGATCAGCCGCGCCAGCGTTGCCGCCAGCCGTTCCTCCAGGCGGATTTCGCTCATTCCGCGGCCAGCCGCTGGCCGGCGAAGACCTCGCGCTCCAGCCACTCGGCGAAGCCCGCCTCGGTCCGGGCCATGCGCGCATACTCCGCCACATAGGCGGCATCGAAGCCGTATTCGTCGAGCAGGGCGATCGGGTGCGCGCCGCGCGCGGCAAGCGCCACCGCTTCGATATAGGTGGCGTTGATGGCGCCGGCGGCGAGGCGCTCATCTTCCAGGAAATTGCCCTCGACGACGCGTTCCACCGTGACCAGGGCGCGGGCCGAGGCGTGCGCGATGGTCGCGCATTCCCGCCGCCGGCCCAGCCAGATATTGCCGGCGCTGTCCGCCATGGCGGCGTGCAGGATCACCACATCCGGCGACAGCGCCGGCAGCAGCACGATGGGATCGCCACCCTCGGCGAAGGGGTTGTCCACCACCCGCCAGTCCGGCCGGTTGGCCAGGATGTCGCTGCCGATCAGCCCGCGCAGCGGCATGAAGGGCACGCCCTTTTCCGCCGCCTGCAGCATGGTGTGGATGGCCGGGCAGGTGGCGTCGCGCACCGCGATGCTGCCGGCCCGCACGGCGGCCGAGAAGCGCGGCGCGAAGCCAGCCTCGCCCAGCGAGACGGCGCTGGTCTGGACTTCCGCCACGCAGCCGGCGCCGATCAGGATATCGGTCGCAAAGCCCGAGACCGGCACACCGAGTAGCCGTAGCCCACGGGCACCGCGGCGGATCAGCGCCTTGGCCAAGGCGACGGAGGGCAGCGAGTTGTCCGGCGGAATCGCCACCAGCGCGCCGTCGGGCACGCTCGCGGCCATCGCTTCCAGGCTGCTCAGCTTCATGGGCGGGACCTCCCGAACGTTGGCGCAGACTAGGCCCAGCACCGGGCCGGGCGGAAGGGGTTGCGCCCGGCGGCCTGGGGCAGGAAGGCTCCACGCATGGAGTTGACCGGCCCCCGGCTGCGCCTGCGCCCCTGGCGCGAGGCGGATCGCGCGCCCTTCGCCGCGCTGAACGCCGACCCTGGCGTGATGCGGTACTTCGCCGCACCGCTCAACCGCGCCGAGAGCGATGCCTTCCTTGATCGGCTACAGGCGCGCATCGCCGCTGAGGGCTGGGGTTTCTGGTGCGTGGAACGGCACGCGCAGCCCGGCTGCATCGGCATGGTCGGGCTGCAGCCGATCCCCTGGGACGCGCCCTTTACCCCCGCGGTCGAAATCGGCTGGCGCATCGCCACCGCCGCGCAGCGCCAGGGCTATGCTGCGGAAGCGGCGCGGCTGGCGCTGGCGGCCGGCTTTGGGCCGCTGGGGTTGGCGGCGATCCTCGCCTTCACCGTGCCGGCCAATGCGCCGTCCTGGCGGCTGATGGAAAAGCTGGGCATGACGCCGGCCGGCCACTTCGCGCATCCGCGCTTGCCGGCGGGGCATCTGCTCAGCGTTCATGCGCTCTATCGGCTGCAACGCGCGGATTGGCTTCGCGGCGCGGGCGCGGCCGGGTAGCCTCGGCGCCAGGGGGCTGCCGGGGCGATGGCCGCCGCCGCCGCCCAGACCCTTGCGCGCCTGCCGAAACAGCCTATTTGGTCGGGCGACCGTCCGAGGCTTGCCTCGGGGCCGGCGCGTGGTAATTTGTTATCCAAACCTAAGGGGGGACGCCAATGCCAGCTGCAGAACTCGGGACCATTGCGCCGGCGCGTCCGGCCATCTCGCCGGCTGATCCCGTCAGTTATGCCCGCAGCCTGATCCCGCTGCTGGATGCCAGTAGCGAGGCGCATGAGCGTGCCCGGGAACTCTGCCCGGAGGTCCTGGCTGCCTTGCATGGCCGAGACATGTTCCGCTTGCTGCTGCCGAAGCGGATCGGCGGCGGCGACCATTCTCTGTTCGAATTCTCTCAGATCTGCGAGGCGCTGGCGATCGGCGATCCCAGCACCGCTTGGTGCATAAACCAGGGCAATGTTTCCGCCCTGACCGCCTCCACCTATCTGGCGCCGGACGTGGCCGGGCAGCTTTTCGGCGATCGCTATTCGGCGCTGGCCTGGGGTGCGCGGCATGGCAAGACCTTCGCGATCAAGGCCCCCGGCGGCTACCGCGTATCAGGCCGCTGGGATTTCGCCTCCGGCAGCCGGCACGCGACGATGCTCGGCGCGCATCTGCCGGTGGCCGAGGCCGACGGCACGCCGGCCAAGGACGAACACGGGCGCGGCTATGACGTGACTGTGCTGTTCCCGAAGGAAGCGGCGCGGGTCCTCGGCGATTGGAGCTCGATGGGGCTGCGCGGGACTGGCAGCGACACTTATGAGCTGCACGATCTTTTCGTGCCGGCTGGCCATGCCTGCATGCGCGACCGCTTCGAGCTGCGCCAGGACCTGCGCCCGATCACCGCCATCACCTCCCACCTGTGTTACGCGATCGGCTTTTCCAGCACCGCGCTGGGCACGGCGCAGGGGATGCTGAACCGCTATGTCACCCTGGCCCAGGGCAAGCAGGCACGCGCCGGCTCCCAGCCGATGGCCGAGAACGACGCCGTGCAGCGCGAAATCGCGGAACATACCGCGACGTTGCGGGCCATGCGGGCCTATCTGCATACGACCATCCGCGAGGCGATCGCCGAGACGGAGGCAACCGCCTCACTCGCCATGGATACCCGCATGGCGCTGCGGCTGGCGACGACGCATGTGATGCGGCAGGTGACCGAGATCTCAGTCGCCTGCTACCGCGGTGCGGGCACCACGGCGGTGCTGGAGGCCAACCCCTTCGAGCGGCGCTTCCGTGATGCGCTTTGCATCAGTCAGCACCTGCAAGCGACGCCCTGGCACCTGGAGATGGTGGGGCGGCACCTGCTGGGCGTTGAGCAGAAGCCCAACTTCGTCTGAGACCAGCGGCACGAGGCTTTGACTCGTGCCGCGGTACCCGGGAAGCCGCAAGCTCCGGCACGGCGATAGAGGCCGCGAAAAAGCCGCGCCCTCAGCCGAGGGCGCGCACCAGCAACTCCGCCGACCGGCCATTGGCGATGGTCGCTGCCCTTGCGTCCCAGGCATGCCCGCCGATCCGGGCGAAGGCGTGATCGGCATTCGGGTAGATATGCACGGCGCAGTGCGGGTTGCCTTGCAGGCCCGCGCTGATCTGCTGCTGGGCGGCCGGGGGGACGTATTTGTCGAGGGCGGCGATATGCACCAGGGTCGGCGCCTTGATCCGCCCGGCATCGCCAAGCAGGCCTTCGAGGCCGACGCCGTAATAGCTGATATGCGCCTCCGCATCCGTCCGCGACGCCGCCATGAAAACCAGCCGGCCGCCCAGGCAGAAGCCCATGGTCGCAACCTTGCCATTGCTGCCAGGCATCTTGCGGGCATGGTCGATGCAGGTCTGGATGTCCTCGATCGCCTGGTCCTGGTTCATGCCCTGCATCAGCGCGAAGGCCTTGTCCCACTGTGCCTGGCCGGCGTCGGGGTCGAGCTGTACGCCCTTTTCCTGCCGCCAGAAAAGATCGGGGCTGAGGGCGATGAAGCCCATCTCCGCCACCCAGTCCGCCAGTGCCCGCATGCTGCGGTTCACGCCGAAGATTTCCTGGATCATGATCACTGCGCCGGTCGGCGTGGTCTTCGGCAGCGCGACATAGGCGCCGAAGCGGCCAGATCCGTCGGCGGCGGCGAGTTCGATCTCGGGCATGGCGGGGTCCTCCTGCTGGGGTGGCGGGACGCTATCGCGAAGCCGCATCCGCCGCCATGCCCCCCCGATGCGCCGCCCGGCCGGTTACCAAGCCGCGCCGGTGTGCTTTAATCGGCTTGAATGAGGATGCTTCGATGACCGTCTCCCGCCAGGATTTTCGCGATGCCATGGCCCGGCTCGGGGCTGCGGTGAACATCATCACCACCGGCGGTTCGGCCGGGCGCGGCGGCTTCACTGCCAGCGCCGTTTGCAGCGTAACTGACGAGCCGCCAACGCTGCTGGTCTGCATGAACCGCAACGCCACCGCCGCCGCCGCGCTGAGGGCCAATGGCACGGTCTGCGTGAACGTGGTCGCCGCCGGCCAGCAGGACGCCGCCATGGTCTTCGCCGGCGTCACCAAGTGCAGCATGGAGGAGCGCTTCGACGCTGGGACCTGGACCACCCATGCGACCGGCGCGCCGGTGCTGGACGGCGCGGTGACCAGCTTCGATTGCAAGGTGACCGAGATCATCGAGAAGGGCACCCATCTCGTTGTCTTCGCGGAGGTGCAGGGCATCCGCCACGGCCATGACGATGAGCATGGGCTGATCTATTACGGCCGGGATTATCACCCGGTGGGCAAGCGGCGGGGCTGAGGCCCTACCATTCCCCGAGAAAAACGCCCGCCTTCTTGTGGCTGTCGGTGCGCTGCTCCGCCTCCTCCCAGGTGATGGTCGTGCGCGATTTGAGCCGGGTGAACCAGCCGAATAGCCGGTGGCGCATGGCATCGCGCACCCCGACCAGGGTGCCGTCGGCGCCGAGATCGTGGAACTCCTGCGGGTCCTGCTGCAGGTCAAAGAGCTGTGGCCGGTAGCCGCCGGTCCAGTGGACGTATTTCCAGCGCGCGGTCCGCACCATCCAGGCCATGTGCTGACCGGTGGGGTGGCCAAGCCGGCGGCGGGCACCGCGAAAGGTCCAGTCCAGCTCGCTGAAGGCGGCCTCGCGCCAATCCTCCACGGCCTCGCCGCGCGCCAGCGGCAGCAGGGAGCGGCCTTCGACCACATGCCGCGCCGGATCGGCCCCCAGGGCCTCCAGGATGGTCGGCACGCAGTCGATCGCCTCGACCAGCCGCGGATCGGTGGTCCCGCGGGTCGCATTCGCGGCCGGCGTTGGGTCGTAAAGCAGGCAGGGCACGCGCTGCACGCAGTCGTGGAACAGCTCCTTCTCGCCCAGCCAGTGATCGCCGAGATAATCGCCGTGATCGGCGGTGAAGATCACCAGCGTATCCTGCCAGCGGCCGAGCCGCTCCATCTCCTCCCACACCCGGCCGAGATGGTCGTCCACCTGGGTGATCAGACCCTGATAGGTCGGCCGGACGGTGGCGATGGTCTCGTCGCGCTGGAAGTTCACCGCGACCTCCTCGTCCTGCCAGGCGCGGAACATGGGATGCGCGGCCGCGCTCCGCTCCTCCGGATGGCGCTGCACGGGCAGGCATTGCTCGGGCGTGTACATCGCGTGGTAGGGCGCCGGCGCGATGTAGGGCCAATGCGGCTTCACGTAGGAGAGATGCAGCACCCAGGGTGCATCGCCCTGGGCGCGCAGGAAGTCGATGGCGCGGTCGGTGGTATAGGCGGTCTCGCTATGCGCTTCCTTGACCCGCGCCGGCAGCCGGGCATTGCGCATTTGCCAGCCCGAAAGCGGGCCATCGGGCCCATCGACCGCGATCACCCAGTCGGTCCAGGGATCGCGGCTGTTGTAGCCCTGGGCGCGGAGCCAATCGGCATAGGCGCTGTCGGGGTCGCCGTGATGTCCGTCATGGCGGTCCACCAGTTCGAACCAGCCTTCCCGCAGCAGGGCGGCGAGGTCGTTCTGGCCATCGAGGGCGAGGCGGTGCAGGCCGCGGGCATCCGGTAACACATGCGTCTTGCCGCACAGCACAAGCCGCCGCCCGGCCTCGCGCAGCAGGTAGCCCAGCGTTACTTCCCCCACCGCAAGCGGTACGCGGTTATGCGTCGCGCCGTGCGAGGAGACGTAGCGGCCGGTGTAGAAGGACATGCGCGAAGGGCCGCAGATGCCCGACTGCACGAAGGTGTTGGGGAAGCGCAGGCCGCGCCGGGCCAGGGCATCGATATTGGGGGTGCGGAGATAGGGGTGGCCGGCGCAGCCCAGATGGTCCCAGCGCAGCTGGTCGCACATGACGAAAAGCACGTTGCGGATGGCCATGCCGCTCCTCCCCGGAAATGCGGAAGGCCCCGGCGTCACCGCCGAGGCCTTCCCATTGCGTCAGCCGTTGCCGGCCTGTGCGAGGCTCAGGACGCCATTCCCGCGCTGGCGGGCACGATGATCCAGGCCGAAGGCAGGGCACTCGGCATAGAGCAATGAGACACTGGATCACCTCCTTTCGGTTGGTTGCGGACGGCCGGAGTCTCGCGCGAAATGCCGGCCGGCTGCAAGTCTTTTAGAGCATGCTGCGTTCGCATTCGCTCACGCACCCTGCTCTAACCCTTGTCTGGTCGCGGGATTCAGCGCCTGCGGCGATTCCGCCTCAACGCATCCCGCTCTAGATCTGGCTGTAGTTGCCACCCTTCCAGACGTAGAAGACGTAGTCCGGTACGGTGACGTCGCCCTTCTTGTCGAAGCCGATCGGGCCAAGCACGGTCTGCCAGGGCCCCTGCGCCTTGAGCTCGGCGGCGACCTTCTTCGGGTCGGTGCTTTTGATTTTGGTCGCCGCCGCCGCCCAGATCTGGAAGGCGGCGTAGGTGTAGAGAACATAGCCCTCGGGATCGACGTTCTTCGCCTTGAAGCGGGCGACGAGCTCCTTCGCCTGCGGCCGGTTGCGCGGGTCGGCGCTGAAGGTCATCAGCGTGCCCTCGCCGGCGGCGCCGGAGATCTGCCAGAAATCCTTGGTCACCAGCGCATCGCCGCCGACCAGGGTTACCGCCATTCCCTGTTCCTTGGCCTGGCGCAGGATCAGCCCGGCTTCGGTGTAGTAGCCGCCGAGATAGATCACCTGGATGCCGGCCCCCTTCAGACGGGAGACGACGGCGTTGTAGTCCTTCTCGCCCGCAGTATAGGCGGAATAGAGCGTCTCGGTGACGCCGGCCTTGTTCAGCGCCTTCTTGGTCTCGTCGGCGAGGCCTTTGCCATAGGCCGAGTTGTCGTGGAGGATGGCGATCTTCTGGCCCTTGAACTGCTTGGCCAGATAGGCGCCGGCGATGGCGCCCTGTTGGTCATCGCGGCCGCAGACGCGGAAGGTGTTCCAGCTGCCCTCATCGGTGAATTTCGGGTTGGTGGAGGCGGGGCTCATTTGCAGCACGCCTTCCTCCGCATAAACCTTGCTGGCGGGGATCGAGCTGCCGGAGCAGTAGTGGCCGGCGACGAAGACCGTCTTGCGCCCGGCAATCTGGTTGGCGACCGAGACGGCCTGGCGGGGATCGCAGGCATCGTCGGCCACGTCGAGGACCAGCTTCTTGCCCAGCACGCCGCCCTTGGCGTTCAAATCCTCGATCGCCTGCATGGCGCCGATCTTCATCTGGTCGCCAGCGGCGGCATTGCTGCCGGTCATCGGCCCGGCGCAGGCGACGCGGATGGTATCCCCGGCCTGGGCCAGTGCCTCGGCCTGGCTCAGCACGATCGGCAGGGCGATTCCGGCCTGCAACACGCTTCTGCGATTCAGCATCCCTGTCTCTCCTCGGTATAGGGCGCCGGCGAAAATCGCCGGCCTGGGCACAACGGTAACGGATTGGCGGTCGGCTTGTCAGCCATGACCGCCGCCCAGATAGGCCTCGCGGATTTCCGGCCGGGCCAGCAGCTCCCGCCCGGTCCCGGCCATGGCGATCCGGCCATTGACCAGCACATAGCCACGATGGGCCAGGCGCAGCGCCTGGTATGCGTTCTGCTCCACCAGCAGGACACTGAGCCCGGTTTCGGCGTTCAGGCGGCGGATGGCGTCGAAGATCTGCTTTACGATCAGCGGGGCGAGGCCGAGCGAGGGCTCGTCAAGCAGCAGCAGGCGGGGTGCCGACATCAGCGCCCGGCCGATCGCCAGCATCTGCTGCTCGCCGCCGGAAAGCGTGCCGCCGCGCTGCGCCAGCCTTTCCTTGAGGCGCGGAAAGAGGGCGAAGATCTGCGCGAGCTGCGCGTCCGTCGCCGGCTGGCCCAGCGCTTCCGCGCCCATGATCAGGTTCTCAGCGACGGTCATGCGCGGGAAGATGCGCCGCCCCTCCGGCGCCTGGGCGATGCCGCGGCGCATGATCCGGTGCGTCGCCTCCCCCGCGATATCCTCGCCCGCGAAGCGGATGCGGCCCTGGCGCGGCTGCGGATCGCCGCAGATCGACATCAGCAGGGTCGATTTGCCGGCGCCATTGGCGCCGATCAGGGTGACGATCTCCCCTCGGCCGACCGTCAGCGAGACATCGCTCAAGGCCTGTACCGCGCCGTAGCCGGCCGAGAGGCCCTCGATCTCGAGCAGCGGCGCGGTCATGCCGCAGCCCCTGCCGCGCTCTCCTCGTCATCCGCCTCGCCGAGATAGGCGGCGATGACCCGCGGGTCTGCCCGCACTGCCGCCGGCGTGTCGTTGGCGATCATGCTGCCGTGGTCGAGGACGACGACGCGGTCACTGATCCGCATCACCACATGCATGTCGTGTTCGATCAGCAGGATCGCCGTGCCGGCCGCCAGGATCCGCCGCAGCAGATCCGCCAGGGCTTCGGATTCGCGCGGATTAAGCCCGGCGGCGGGCTCGTCCAGGCAGAGCAGCTGGGGGTCCGTGCACATGGCGCGGGCGATTTCGAGGCGCCGCTGCTGGCCATAGGGCAGCGCCCCGGCGGGATCATCGGCCCGGTCCAGCAGGTCGGTCGCCGCCAGCCAATGCCGGGCCTGCGCCACCGCCTGCCGTTCGGCCGCTGGATAGCGCGACAGGCCGAGCACGGCGCCGATGCCGAAGCCGGTCGCCGCCATCAGCCGGTTGTGCTGCGCGATCAGCAGGTTCTCCAGCGCGGTCATGCCGGCAAAGAGGCGGATATTCTGAAAGGTGCGGGCCACGCCGGCCTGGGCGATGCGGTGATCGGGCAGGCGCTGCAGGGGCGTGATCCCGGCCGCGCCGTGCAGCAGGACCTCGCCCTCGGTCGGGCGGTAGAAGCCGGTGATGCAGTTGAACAGCGTGGTCTTGCCAGCGCCGTTCGGGCCGATGATGGCGGTGATCTCGCCCTTGCCGGCGGCGAAGGAGACGTCCTTGACCGCGGTCAGCCCGCCGAAGCGCATGGTGACGCCGCGTAGTTCCAGGATCGGGCTCATCCCCGCCCCTCCTGCACCAGCGCGGCGCTGATCTTCCGGCGTTCTCCCAGCGCGATGGTCGGGGTGCGGGTGCCGACCAGGCCGCGCGGCCGCAGCACCATGATCGCCACCATGACGCCGCCGAAGATCAGCATCCGCCATTCGTCGAACTCGCGGAACAGCTCAAAGCCGCCGATCATGACGATGGCGGCGATGGCGACGCCGAGCTGGCTGCCGAGGCCGCCGAGGACAACGATCGCCAGGATGATGGCGCTTTCAATGAATGTGAAGCTTTCCGGGCTGATGAAGGCCTGCCGGGTCGCAAAGAAGGCGCCGGCGAAGCCGCCGAACATGGCGCCTAGCGCAAAGGCGGAAAGCTTGGTCGCGGTCAGGTTGATGCCCAGCGCGCGGCAGGCGATCTCGTCCTCTCGCATTGCTTCCCAGGCGCGGCCGAGCGGCTGGCGGCGCAACCGCAGGGTCACCCAGTTGGTAAGCAAGGCGAGGCAAAGGATGAGGTAGTAGAGGAATATCACGCGATGGCTGGGCGAGGGTTCCAGCCCGAAGACGGCGGCGAAGCTGCCCTCCTCACCCCCCATGCTGAAGGGCAGGCCGAAGAAGCTGGGGCGCGGGATGCCGCTGATGCCGTTGGGGCCACCGGTCAGCTCGGTCCAGTTCACCAGCACGACGCGGATGATCTCGCCGAAGGCCAGCGTGACGATCGCCAAATAGTCGCCGCGCAGCCGCAGCACGGGAAAGCCGAGCAGCACACCCCAGAAGGCCGCGAGGATGCCGGCCAGCGG
>Ga0114960_10000758_pt1 | contig 26650 bp, 48 predicted proteins | sample C_130625_MF_Meta_FD_92637 | JGI IMG/M metagenome (GOLD analysis project Ga0114960, IMG submission 92637) | Freshwater microbial communities from Lake Croche, Canada to study carbon cycling - C_130625_MF_MetaG | ecosystem: Environmental > Aquatic > Freshwater > Lake | place: Lake Croche, Canada... | reverse complement strand
TTCAAATTCTTCAACAGTAAACCTATGAAAAGAATTCTGGTTGGGGTAGTTAGTGTCTATAAAAGCTTCCGTACCCTCTTTATACAATTGATATGGTTTGGCAATAAATTTAACGTATTTCATTTTAAGAAGCAGAAATGTAATCACCAATATACCACAACATTCTAGTGAGCTTGTTGTTGTCTATAAGACCATTTGGGGTGTAGTATGGATCTAGAATGCCTCCAATGTCATTGCTTAATCGAGATTCGATTTCATCGATAATATCTTCAGCAAATTTGTCTAATGCTTTCTTTTGTTCGTCAGTTAGTTCGTAGTTTGAGTGTCCCATATTAATTGATATAATTGTTAGCTGTTTTATATTGTTTATGCCAAAGCACATGATCTGTGATGTCTTCTTTTGTCACCATATTAAATTCCATTTCTTACTACACTATTAAAGTACCATTCATCTTTTTCCGAGCAAGGAGCTTTGATCCACTCTCCCCCATTATTCATACACCAGAAGCTTCCATTCTCATACTTAAATGAATAATCAAAGCGTTCACGGTATATTGCTCTGCCGGGGTTTAACATACACCAATTTAAAACTTCAGATAGCTTCATGTTACTTTTCCACTTCAATTAGGTCTGGGTTCAAATAAGCAAAGCCAGTTTCTTCCATATTATTCTTTGACTCCTTTTGCAAATAAGCTTTGACGTCGCTCGTGTAATTTATCCATAAACATTTTATAAGTCTCTTCTACAAAGTAATCAGTAGCTGCTTTGGACAATTCGGTACCTTGATCCATTGCCTGTATTACTCCCTTAAGTATTCCTACATCTCCATGGAGAGCATATAATTTAAACAAAGTCTTTCCTTTAATCTTGAACAATTGTTTAGAGTCTTCTTCTAGGGTGTAATAAACATCAAAGCCCTTCTCTACAGGTTCTTTTCTGATTTCCATATCAATATGCGCTTAGTTGATCTCCAACATACCACACCATTGCAATCAATGCAGCAAGTGGGAATGTTAAAAATGTGATTTGTTGTACTAGTGTCATGTTAATTCTCCAATGTTTAGGAATCTCATACTGTAGCTCTAGTGAAGGTGTACTCAATCTCTACTTCGATCAACACCCAATCTTCTCTGTTCTTTACTTTGGTTTTAGAAAAGTCCTCTTCAATAATATTCCTAGCAGCGTACATTACAGATCTATCAAATGAATCATAGACTCCACATGCATATCCATATCCTTCGCTGTATATTTTAAATTGAGGTTGAATCTTTAACCATTCGTGAGTCTTTTTATTCTGATAAGCAAAGCGTCGTTCTTTCGTATTATTTTTTCTTTTTTCTAGTGGTGTAATCAACACTTATGATTACGTAAAGCAAAAATTCTTTTCCACATTCATTACACTCTACATGCTGTTCGTCTTGGGTGTCATTAAATTCCCAACTATCTGTAAACTCATACCGACAATAAGGGCAAACTACTTCGTCTGTGTGATCGTGAGGGAAGTCGTCGCTAGGTATAATTTCGTCGTGTGCCATATCATTCTTCTTTTTGCGTATTGTCCTGCAGTCGATCTAAGACTACAGGGTTTAACAAAATGCCGTTGTAAGCTAGTGTTTCTAGCAACGCTACTGCCGTTTTCTCGATTACAAGATCACCGCATCCGTTCACAGCTTCGATGGCTTTCCTCAAACCATGATAATTTCTAAAGTACAGCTCGTCTCTTTTTGATTCGAATTTATAACTCATATTATTCTTCTTTCAAATGAGGTGTTCCGAAGTCTACCTCATCCAGGTTTGGTTTTTCTCTATCAGCTAATCTTTTATTCAGCTTCCTCCATTCCTCCAATCGCTTGATCTCGATCTCGTAGTCCTTGCGTTGTTGTTTAACTGCTTCGATATAGCTGTACACATCTTCAAAGAATACGATCTTGTGTTCTGTCGGTGGTAGGCCTCTTTTCTCTTTAAATGCATTTAATCTCTCATAAATCTCATATTCTATCTTTGTTACGAGACCATCTCGTTCTAGTTCCCAACGATTCTCGAATACTATGATAGGGCAGTGGTTGTTGACCTGTGCAAATGTAATCTCTCCATCGTCAGTTAGTGAGTGATGTATGCTATCGCACAACTGCTCGAAAGCCTGAGCATTGTCGTAGAAGCCGCTGAACATATCAGGCTCATGCAGCATAGCGTATCTATCTTCGCTATCGTACAGGAACTTGCAGAGTGTGGCAGCCGCTTTGTATTCAGGATATATATGAGTATCCGCATCAATCAGGAGTTTGATCCTTTTGATGGCCTCCTTATGTTTTGCCTCTAGCACTTCAATAAAGTCAGTCATATTATTCTTCTAATTCAGATACTACAAAGATCTTCCAATCTACATCTCTTTCAGACTCACACATTACTATGTTAAGAGTGTCTTCAGCTTCTTCTCGTGTGCCGTGAAATACATCATGACTGTGCACCATATAAGTGCAAATGCCACCATCTTCATATTGGTAACCGATAACATAGTTGAATTGTTTTCCCATATTATAGTTCTTTGCTAACATTATTTCTAGTCAAGGTATTAAGAAGGCGTACAAGAAGAGGTCTCTGCCACTCATCAATGTGCAGTTTCTTGTTCAAGCGATTTTTAAACCAGCTGAGAAATTCTTGGTTAATTTCCATATTATTTGAAGTTAAGTAATGCGTTAGTATTGAGTTTGAAATAATCAGCAACATTAGCTAGCTCAGCTTTCCATTGCTCTGGATCATAACTATCGTGTATCTGTTGTAATCGACCCACCAATGCACTGTGCAGGTGAGGAACTACACCTTTCGTAACTAATCTTGGCCAACTAATAAAATTTTCATCCCATTCTCTAGAATACTCATCATCTCCGATAAGGCAACCTGCTGCACATTTGAGGCCTCCATCTCCTCGATATGCACACGAAGCACCCACGAGCGCCTGTGCATTTTGTTTTAGAATGTGTGTTGCAACCTGATCAAATACTTCTTGTTCGGTTGCGTCTTTTAATGTTTTAAGTGATATCATAATAAAATTTGCGTGTAAGATGCGCATCCCCTCAATTGACTAGTTGTACGTTCCGTAATCGTCAGGCTGCATAGGATCGTAGCCTTCCATTATCGCAAAGAACTTTTCCCTTGTCATTTTACCTTTATGTTCGGAAACAGCACATGCGATGCTTTCTCCATAAACTCCACCAAGTTGCTCACGTATAACATCGTCATCGCTGAAGTCCAGCATACTGATATCGTAGCTGATCTTCATCAACTCGTTAGCGCCAATCTTCCATCCACGTTTAATGAGTTTATTTACTCTGAACAACGCACATAACGGAAACCCGCTACCTGCGTAATGCAGCTCTTTCGCAAGGATAGACTCTAGACTGAACTGATTGAGTACCAGTCCATCGTCGTGGGTATAGTAGTTTTTGGTGTGAGCAAAATCAAATGTCTTGTGGATCTTCTCTACATCCCCACAGAATCTGATCACTATCTGTATTCCTGAGGTGAGCGTAATAGCGTTCTTTGAAAAGTAGACTGGTTGATATGCACCTACGACAGCTAACTCCCCAAGCTGCTTTAAAGGCTTCATGGGAGTGACCGCAGGTATTGTTACGCCTGAGCCGTTGAACTCTATTGGTGTGCTAGGCCGACCTGCCAACGCCACATAGTATCTAGTAAGACGCCGCGCTGTATCTACACTTCTTAGATAGATGTCATAATCGTTTACAGGCTCATTCAGGAGCATGCTACTGATACACCCTCCAGTTACAATGAGATCCCGCTTAACAACTCCTCTAATGCCAACGTCAGTGATCGAAGCTGTCCATTTTTCAACTGTATCTTTAATGTTTTTCTGTATTTCTTTTTTGTTCATATTTTTACCAGCTTGAGCGATATTCGATAAACCACTTTTTTGCGTCAGGATTCTTGAGAATCTTGTCTAGCTTATCCACAGTATTCCGTAAATCCGTGGTATACCACTCATCATACTCGTAAGCACCAAAGAAGAAGCCTCTGGTCGCAGGCAATAACTCTGGAGCGAGACTAATGTCTGCTAGTACCTTTTCACAAATGTCTTTAAGCTTTTGAAGCTGTTCAAGGCTAACGTGTCTGGTCTGACACTCGTCTAAGCCGTCTTGCACATGCTTAACAAACCAGCCATGAATAGCGTTGGCCTTGCGCCAGTAAGCTATTTCAAACGATAGGTTCTTTGGAGTAAATTCTCCCAAACCTCGAGGCGCAGTTTGTTTGATGCTGTTTATCAGCGCTATGTTGTTGTCGTCATACTCCGAAATGTATAGTTCGGCAGTCAAGTACATGTCTAATCCCATAATATTATTCGTCTATTTTTTTCTTTCTTGTTGAATACTCAATAGTTACTACTCTTTCCCACTTGTAGGTGTTCCCACAACTCTCGCAGTCAAATTCTCCGCATTCCCCATCCAGTTCCCAAGAGTCTGAAACCTCTTCTTCGCAGTATGGGCAGACAATTTGATTTGTAAAATCATGGTCAATTTCTTTACTCATGGTTTTCTCTATGTCCAGCACTAATTTTTTTTGCCATAATAAAATGTGCGTGAGAGATGCGCACCCCCTTTGTTTTTTCTAGAAGTCGCCTCGTGCGACCTGCCATACCTGCAATCCCATTTCTCTCAATGCGTCAACAACCTGCTGACGATCGTCTAAAACAAATGAGACATAGTACTCAGGAAGAATATCTCGTTTGTAGATCTCTTCCTTCACAAGACTATCTTTACGGTTATCCCCTGTCTCCCGCATATATAGAATATAGCAAGAGTCACTCAACTCGCATTTATCGTGCAGCCACCTCTTGGTCTCCGTTGCGCAAGAGTCTTCTCTACCGCTTACAAATATAAGCTTGTATCCTGCTCTACGAAGATTCTGGATACAGTCTAGCACACTAGTATTTACTGCATCTTCGTAGCACTTCTCGAGTTCAAACGGTCCCCTGCTTACATGAATAGCTAGTGTACCATCGAGGTCGCAGACAATCGCAGGAGGCAAGTTTTCGTTGTTAGCTACCTTCGGCTTGTTAGGCAATACATACTTGTTGTACATGTCGATGATAACCTTATCAGGCACTTGATTGGTTCTATTACGGTTACGTAATAAACATTCGGATAATGAGACATCAAAGTCTTTAACTTCGAAATCTGCGCTACAATACTCAGCAAGCTGCTGAATACTCGTGATATGATGACTCGCGAAGTTAGTATCATCAACAACGACACTATAACAGCTAGTCAACGCCATCTCGATAGCTGCATCTCGAATCAGTAGAACCTGTCGTTCATTACCTTTACTCCAGTCGCTGTCGTGCATCATGAGCCTAAGATCATCTTTATTGATCCTCATCCACCCTGAGTTACGGCTAATAAAGTCTTTAGCCCATGTGCTTTTACCACTGGCCGGGAGGCCTCTGAGAACAATTACTTTAGTTTTCATATTTAATTTTTTACCGCAATTGATGCATCATAGTTCATGTATTTGAATATTTCGCCTGCGTATCTATCATTCTCTTCTTTGGTGATGACCAGCTTATCGAAAACCGAATAATCCGGATTCGCTACCAGGCTGGTCAGATCGCTACAACACGTAATTTGAGTCAATTCAGGATTATATCCAGTCTCACTCAATACCAGGAAGTCAGAGTCTTTTTCTATAGGTAAGTAGAATAGATTTTTAACTCTAGGCAAGGCTATACCCTGGTTGAACCAGTACGCTTGAGAGCACCAGTACTCGGCTATGTATCTGTCTGCTGTATTTAAAGCGTTTGGGCGTATCAAACCTCGTACATAACTACTTTTAAACCAGAAGCAGTTGCCTTTAAAATGTCTGTACCACATACTACCTACAAGGTCTGCCCCTTTATCCATATGGGCTATACAGACTTCGCTGTGGCACACTACACCATAGAGCATATATCGCAACCAGGCTAAACCATTCATGAATTCGGTTTCATCCACTTTACTTGCACTCTTGCAGTGCAGATATAGTCCGTAGAATTCGCTGGTCTGACTATCAACCCAGCATTTATCTAGGGCAGGATATTCGAATTTATCTGAATAGGATTCGATTACCTGTACAGAGCTGGTATCGAACCCATTTAAATTCAAGCATGTCTGTATATAGGCAAAAGAAGAGTCTACCTTAGGTAAATCTACATTTTTACCTATGTATATTCGAATATTCATGTTGAAGACTATTAAAAAGCACCCCTGAACCTTGAACCGTTCAGGGGTGCTATACTATTATTTAACTATCACTACACCGAGTAGTATCGAGGATATTACTCCTGTAAGAAAACCTATCAAAACACCGAGCAATAGTAGCCCGTAGCGTAGAATAGGCTTATCAGTTTGGAACGTTTTCATTTTTCCTTGCCAGGTAGTTTTCTTGCTCTTCCTCCAGGCTAGCTACAGCCTTCTTGAGATGCATAAGATGGGTAGACCAATCGTTGTTGTGATCTTGCCCATATATCTTTACTGAGTTGTGTACATAGTTTAGCGTCCACAATATATCATTAACGATTTTCTTTTCCATGTTATTCTTTTTCTCCACAAAACGAACAAGTTTTGAAGTCTTCTCCTTCATGTGGAGCATAAACACCTGTGTTACATTTAACGCAGTGGTTTGTTACATGGATTTCTCCGTTGTCGTCAGTATACTGGTAGGAGGTACTATAATTATTCATTACTGCTCCTGAAGGAATGTCTCTTGTACAAGCCAGTCCAGGATTGAACGTCTCGGAGCTGCCCTTGCGTGTTTTAATGCTCACCTCAGGCAACTCTACTCTTGCAGGCTTCAACGGTAACTGGGGACCGTTAAACGACTGACTTACTGCAACCACACCCATGGCCGCTAGCGATATTAATAATATTGTCTTCATTCTAACCTAATTAATCTTGTTTTGTTTCTGGAGAGAAGAATTCGATAAAGGCAGGTGTATGCTCTCCAACATACGCTCCTTCAATGTTAAAAGCGAAGTACTCATAAGCATCCTCTTCACTCATATCCCGCATCAGTATTTTGATACACTTCTGTCTGTCAAACACGGCGATAGGTTTGTCAAACTGAGTAGCTACGCCTACGAAAGCTTCCTCAAAACTATCAGCCAGTAATATTTCTTGATCTGGGTAGTTTTCATCTACCCAGCTGTCAATCTGTTCTTTTAGTTTACTCATTTTTCAACACTTGTCCTTTCTCGTAGCATCTCTTCTTCTGTTGTTAGATCTTTGTCGTACTCAAAGAAGCTTAGAGGGAATTTATTATCTGGGAATTCCTCCAAACGCGTAGTGCACCAGCTGGAGCATAATCTTAAATCAGAGATCGTATAATCTTTATCAACTTTCAAAAGCTCTTTGGCATCATCAACCATATTCTTGAACCAGAACATGTGTGTACCTTTGAACTTCACTTTGCTACCAATTTTGGGCCACATTTTCAAATCTGACATAATATTATTAAATGTTAACTTCTTCTAGCTCTCTTGTTCTGATCTTAATTGTGTTATTGAACCGTGGAATACCGTCACTGCTGAGATTCTGATACTTTACAGTTGCCTGCAAACCCAGAATCTCTAGACGACGAGTCCACAATCTTTTCTGATATTCGATTCCACCTACAGGAACAGAATCGAATTCTTTACCGTCAGGCATTGCTAGCCGAAGGATGATACAACCTTCACGACTACCTTTACCGTCTTTATAGCCCACTATCTCAAACTCCGCGTCATGGAACTCTTTTCTTTTCAGTAGGTCTTTTGTACGCTTATGTTGGTATGGGCTGTTCCACGTGCGGATCATCTGGCCCTCGTACCCTTCAACCATATATTGCTGATAGATACTATCTAACTCTTCCTGGTTGTGGGCAGGTGTAGATTCCGCAGCTTTTATATAATCGCCAGCAGCCTCTTTAACAAGAAGCCTATAGTCCATCTGCCTTTGATTAAACAGGTGGTCCCTTTTTGTGATGATGTCGTACATATGGTACTGCACGCTTTGCTTGCATTTCTCTATATCTTCAGGTGAAGCTTTTGGCTGCTTTACGATACTCACAATTTCCTCAAACTTATCTTTAAGCTCATGCGAGTACATCTCTCCGTCCAAAGCAAGAAGATCAGGATATTTATCAAACAACGGCTGAGCAGCGTCTCTGATGTGTTGTAATGTAACAAAGGGCTTCCACTGTCTGCTGAATGCCCCTTCTCGTGTAACGATACATCTCAACCCATCTAGTTTAGGCTGGCTGAACACAGGGAACACTAGCTTATCTTTGTAGTCCGCATAATCCTTAGCAAGCATAGGATCCAGCCGCAAAGGATTGGCACCATCGAGACTATCCACATCTTGGACATATCCCTCATCCAATTTCTTTTGCCACTTGGCTTGGGCTTCAGCTTCTGCCTGCTCTTCAGGAGTAGTTTCATTCTTCTTACCTATGTTTTTACCAAGACACCTGGTAGGCGCATTGATTATTTTCTTACCGTCTACCTGCCCACTGACTGTGTGGTAATATCCATCTTCTACGAATATCTGCCACTCTTGGGTAGCTCCTGTGGATGTCTTTTTATATAGTTTAGGTAGTTCCATACTACTTACGTGTTCTTGTGACTGTTACAGTCTTGCGAATCGTTACATTACCCTGCTTCACTGTTCTTACACGCTGACTAGTTGTTTTTTTCATTGAGTATGGTCTTTCTGTAGGTTAGTTCGTCTACAAATACTTTTTTCAGTACTTCACCTATGTGATGTTGTGTTGCTAATATTGCTTCAATGTGATCTGTATCTAAAGAGTCCAGTGTTTTCCATTTTAAAGGTTCACCACCGCCACACCCTCGGGTACCCCAATTAAATGAGGTACGAATAATTTCGTGAGGATCATCGGAATAAACAGAAGCATCTGCAGCAGGTATCTTATTCACACTTCTCCTCACATAGCTTATACCGCCATCAAGCATATACTCCTCTCCGTTAGCGTCTGTGTGTGTTACATAGTCGTGAGTATTCATCGACTGTAGTCGTGTACCGTCAGGAGTGACGATTGCATTTACTAATAGTTTTCTCATTTTTTATATTCCTGTACAGGAAAGTATCTGTTGAATTCTTCTATACCTGCCCTGAGCAATTTAAGACCCTCGTCTCTGATTGCCCAGAACCTATTCTTTTCGACCTCAGTCATATGATGCATCAATGGCGCGCTTCCAATTAGCCTTGTATTGATGGTAATATGCCCTTTCTCGATATCAGCCCACATGAACCCGTACGAATACATATAACTCTGCCCGTCTCTAGCTTCAAAAAACGTCACTGTTTCTGTGTCAAACACTTGAAACGTAGCTTTATAATAAGCTTTGTCCACATGTATAGGGTCTATAAGCAACAGTAGATCCTTACCAACAAAGAACTCTTTTGTAGCTCTGTTTGTCTCTTTCGACGGCCAAAGATTCGGTATCTGTAGTTTCTTTGTTATTCCTTTGTTTGAAAAATAGATATCGTGCATTGTTTAACTAAGGTTGTTCTTTATCTAAGTCTGTGGTTGTTTGTGTAGTTTTATCACAATTTACGCATAGCGTACGCCACCAACCTGCTCGGGTAAGGCTTCCTGGATTACCATCTTTCTCACATGTTCTACTACTAATATATTCAGCGAAGCTTGTAACTCCGTCAACATATCCCCAGAAGCGCTCACCAGCCTCGCGAACACTAACAGCATCGAAGCGTTTGAGTTGCTCATCGTTGGCCTTAGAGTATACACTGTAATATACTCTTAAAGTGCCAAACTTTTCTTTGATCTGTGTAAACTTTACTGCCCAGCCAGGGAAGCTGTCATACGTTTTAGGTTCGGGCAGCCGTAGACTGTAAGGAGAGCGATTTAGCCTTTTCTCCAACCGTCGAAGTAATGGTTTAGTCGCGTTGACAACCATCATCCATAGCCTGTCAGCCTTTGGGAAAACAGGCTTAAGTTTCACAGCAGAATATCCTCTACAGGACAGCATCTTACACATGTTACGGATTACCGGTTCCCAACCATCCCCACATTCGATACCCCAGCACATACATGTCTGGGTCATATCCAACTTAGACTCCTGAAAAAGATCAGGATAGTCTTTATATAGCTGCTCTTGTAGTTCTGTTTTCACATTATTAGATTGTTATGTCTGAACTGTCGATTACGGTTAGATTTCCGCCAGCAGCGATATTAAGTAGAGCTATGATTGTTTCAGGTGATTCTTTTACCACAAACCCTTCGCCTGTGGTTAATGCGATGGCTGCTCCCTCATCGTAAGGAGAAAACGCTATTAGATTTTCCGCTTTAATAAAAATCGACTGATTGTCGTCTGCTTGAATTAATTGTAATAGTTTCATTATTCTCTTCCTTTCTTCGTGTCGTACGGTTGATTCATTACCTTGAGACTCCAACAATCTTGCTGGAGTACGGTTGATTTGACTGGCACCACTGGACGAATGACAATTCCTTCAGCGTTCGCTCTACCATTGTCATACTTAGCGTTGTTTGCCAACTCTTGCAGCTCATCAATACTCGGAGACTCTCCCGAGAACTTGAATCTAGTTACTTCAGGAACGTGAGGAATTCCGTGTGTTTCACATATTTTTTTAACTTGATCCCAAGTGAACCATTTGTGATTCGTAACATCCCTGATCTGGAAGACCAGGAAGGTTAGCTCGTCTAGTTTAAGAGGATTCTTCTGAATACCTGGACCGCAAGCTTCTCCCTGTAAGGCCATCTCTACAGGTGCAGCTCTCAGCATTTCTTCAATTTTATACTTCTTGGCTATCTTCCAGAAACTATTACTTTCAGTTTCCACAAACTCTTTGTTTCTCCCACATACACGGAACTCTCCATTTTTGAGTATGAATGTTCCGCTGCTACCGTCACACTTCAAGGTAGCCACGAATTCAACATCAGCAAACTTCTCTGATGTCCTTGCTTCTTCTAGAGCCTGAGGTTCACTACGGAAGTTGTGTTCGTCAGTCTTTCTTAATATGTTAGTAGGGAAGTCTCCTTTCGTTTCTCCTCCAACGGAGGCACTAACGGGAGCCACCCACTTCTCAACACCTAGCCAAACACTTACCTCCATGCCTTCTTCCCAGGTTTCTGGAGGAATGTCTGCTGAGGTTAAGGCTGCTTGCGTTAGTTCATATAAGGGCAGGACTAACCCTGCACTATATTGCCCACGCATCTTTAATGTCTTGATCCTGGTTTTTTCCTCACCAGCATAGGAGTCATCGACATATCTTTTAGGTGCATATGAGTCAGGGAATATCATTACCACAAGATCACCGACCTTGTGTAATCCTTTCTTGACCACAGTATGCCAACCAAGAACCGTGGCTCGTTCAATTCTATCCGCTCCCTCAATAGGAGCTAATTCTAATACTTTCGCTATTGCTGCTAATTTTTCCATATTAGTTTGATGTTAGTCTTTCTTGTTCCCAACAGAAGATTACGTTATCGTAAGCTCCTAGCTCGGCTATCAGGTTATGGTGAATCACTGTCTCCCAGATGTAGTATCTGTTAGCTAGCCCAGCTCCTAGCTTGGATACATAGAACTTGCGCTGCGGGTTTCCTTTAACATGAGACTCAAGCTGCTTCAACTGGCCAAAGAATATTTTTGCATATTCATCTGGAGTATAGCAGCTTTTAGGATTCCCATCTGGAGCTTTTTTAGTTACGAAGCCTATAGCTCTAGGATGGTTCCTTAGCTTGGCTGCTCCTGCCAAACCCTTTTTAATTGTATTATCTCCGAATACAAAATACGCGTTTGGTTGTGAATTTAAAAACTCTTCTGTGACTTCTATATTTTTAAATTTCGCTGACATTTTCTTCTAGTTGTTTAGGTTTCCCTTGAACTTCAGAAACTAGATTATCTAGCATGACTCCCCAAGTTTCCGCAAGTTCAGGGTCGTTTTTATATTCCGCCAGAGCACCTGCTATTGCAAGAGCTCTTTCAAGTTGGTTTGCATAGATGTCTCTTTCTCCTTTGGCTAGAACCCATTGAAATTTAAAGTCTCCGATAGCTGCACAATACCAGCAATCTGGCTGGTTGCAGCTGCAGGGTCCCTTGTTTCTAAGATTCTCCAGTTCTTCTCTGTTCATAACTATTATTATTGTTGCTGCCGTATTCTGCTAGTAGCTCATGTACCTTCGAGAGCCAGCGCCTTTTCCAACCTGCGTTATATGGTCCTACAGGGGTATATATTTCTATTATGTCTTTAGCTCCATCCACAAGACTCAATAGTTCTAGGTATTTCTCCGAGAGGGTTGAACGTGTGTTTTTAGAACATTCCTCACAGGATAGAATCGACGGTACAAAATGTACGCATGTAGATCTGTCTACACCGCTATTGAGATCGTCTAGATCAGACAATAGCTGAGATGCGTCATCTCGCTGTTTCTCTACAACGGCTAGTCTTTCTTTGACTTTCTCTAGCTGTAGTTTTGTTTTCTCCAATTCAGTCCTCAGTATTGCGATAGGGGAAACCTCTTCCATAAGCTTCATACCTTCATCGTAATTACCAGAGTATATCAATACACCATCATCGAACACTTCAAAATGTGAAGGTTCTTTGGGTGGGTGATTATGATTCCAGTTTGCTCTTCTCATTATTTCTCTCTTTCTCCACATGAATAGCCTTTCGTGTGTTTGTTATCTCTCTGTCGATATACCAGATAGCCTTGTTAAGATCTTCTATCATTCTACCTTTGTCTTTGCAGCGCCAAATGTACTTTAAGGCGTTACCTAGACAGAAACTCAAGTTGAGTTGTTCGATAACATCGATACACTCAATCTCTCCCTGGTTATAGTGGTCTGGATGGTCTACGTTACTCATATTTAGTCTAGGTGGTTGTAAGGTGTGGGACCGTTGTAGTCCCAATAGTCTGGAGGATCGGGGATATCCACTTCGTCGTGAAAATTACAGTTTTTACAAAGAACCTCACCATTACCTACGTCCAGGATGTTCCCGCATGTAGGACACTCAGGATCGTCAACTAGGTTTGGGTCTTCGTCGTCTGGGAAGCCTGTACTTAACATATTATTGTTCTCCTTTTAATTTTTTAATTTCCTGCTTCAACCGTCCTATTTCATGCTCAGCTTCCAATAGAATAATCTCAGCAGCTACCTCATAGTCTGGCTTGAGTTGAGTAAGCTCTTTGTTTAGTTTTTCAAGACTAGTGATTCTGTCTTGCATTGCTCTGTATGTTTCCCAGGTTATTGTGTATGCACTCATATATTTATAAAAGAAAAGGCGGGTAGAGAATAATCCCTACCCGCCCTGTTTATTAGGGGGAAATATTACTCCTCAAGATGAATTGTCCAGAGATCGTTTACTAGGTTTCTATTACCCATGTACTCGAACGGAATATAGCAGAAGCCGTGATCTCCCCATCCCGTACCCCAGCTATTCTGAATAATGAAATAGTTATGTCCACTGATAACTTTCCAACCGACGCAAAGCATGCAATGCCCGCCAAGCTGACCTTCACCAGCATGAGGCATAGGTACAACACCGTTCCTTGCCACAGCAGGACTTTCAAAGCTATCAAATAAAATAGCTCCGAATGTGAAGGGATAACCTTCGAACAAGCACTGCTGCATATCATGAATCAGTCCGTCACTAATCCTGCGATACTGTAGTGTTTGGTGCTTGAGAGCTTCTGCATAGATGTCTGGTGTAGGTTTGACAGTAAACTTCGCAATGTCGTAGTGCCACTTTTCTTCTTGCACAACGCCATACAGTACGGCGCTTTTCAAAGCATTCCGAACCATTGCCCCAGAATCTTCATTTACAGTGTTCTCAATCTGCCTAGTTGCATAGTACGTGAACAATGGAGCCGGTGTGAAATCTTGAGCCTTTTGTTTATTGCGAACAAAATGCACCATTTCTGTTGTACCAAAAGCTGTACAAGCTCCCAGCTGCCCTTGATCGAGTACAGGCGGACACCACGGCCTGAGATCTGTGGGTGTGAATACTTTGGGAGGAGTGGCTTTTGCCTTAAACGGTTTGTCTCTGTCGTCGTGCTTATCTTTAATCCATCCGTATTTTTTCATATTTATTTGTTTGTTTATTTACTATTCACTGACATTGGTTGGCCTCCCAGGGCTCGAACCTGGAATAAGAGATTCAAAATCTCCTGTGTTACCATTACACCAAAGGCCAGAAAAGTTAAAAGTTAAACTCTGTCGTTATCTCTGACGCGTAATAAAGTGCCCTTACCATTTTACCGTCTGGTTGAGGATGTATGAACTCGTAGAGTGGAGGATCGACTGGTTTGCCTTCCTCATCTCTTTCGTATGTCTTGATGCATTCAGCTATACCGAAGTATGAGCCGGACGCTTCTTCTTTATCTTCGTAATCTATATAGTAGAATTTACCTACTTTAGGTTTTATGTCAGGTTTCATGCTATTTAATATCAATATATCATAAACTAAGTGGTGGGTAGTGTGGGGATCGAGCCCACCCAGCATCTCTGCGCCAGATTTACAGTCTGGACTGTGTCCTTAACAGTATAACTACCCATATGCTCCTGGAGTAGGCCTCGAACCTACAACATCGAAATTAACAGTTTCGCGCTCTACCATTGAGCTATCCAGGAATAAATTGTCTAGTCTCTCCCAGTGTCGCACCACTCTAGGCAGGTGTCGCCATCCCAGTCTTACTGGTCCGTGTCTCTCCACGCCGTTGTCACACCACTTTTTCGCCCGAGTAACCCGGACCACACATACCGGATTAGTCCAGTATGGCAGGTGTCGCAATTCTCAGCAGGATTTACGGATTGTTACATTCCAATCACAATCTTACCTATATACCAGGGGGGTCGTGGTTACTGAGAAAAGAAACCTTGAGGCCTCTCTGTTGAGTGCAACAGAGGAAGGATCTCAAGGCATAAATTGGTTGCAGGACCAGGAATCGAACCTGGGACCCCAGCTTATGAGACTGGTGTTTTACCACTTCACTATCCCGCGATTAAAATGTTAAAGAGCTGAGCTTGTCTGGTTTAGCAAACAAGCTCGTTACTGTTTCTACACATGGCAGATCAGCTTCTATCAGTATTCTTTATTTCATCTAAGGATGCAACAAAAATTTACCGTTAGTCAGCTATCAGCTTCATCTTTTTTAGTAGTCTCCAGTAGGTACTACCAACTATCGGGTCATCCTTACGCTTGTTAACCGTAGCATTAGACCAGTGTATGGTTGTTATGTCATCAGGTATTTCCATATCCTCGAAAAAAGGACCATTATCTCTACATCCTAGATCCCATGCAGTGGAAAGATCTATCGAACATTCCTCAATATTACCGTAGGTTTGCTCTAGAGCTTCTCCCATAAGTCTCATGGATATGTTCCAATCTATCCCATTCCATAGAGTATCCTTATGTATTACCTTCGATGTCTTCTCGTAGGCCCGCTTCGTGAATCCCTCGCCTGCAGGACATTTCATTATGTAGGGAGCTACACAGGTATCCTCACCCTTCCATACAGGCATCGCAACACTATTCTTGAAGCACAACGGAGTTAGATGAGACACATCCATTTGAGTATAGATTCCTCCATACTTATCAAGCAGTTTTAGCTGGAATTGATCTGACCAGTGAGACAGTGAGCCTTTGCCTCCGTTAGGTAAACAATCTAGAGGCTCCCCATCATACCTGAACATAGAGCTCGATGGCAATATGTCACCAGCGTCTCTATTTACTACCCCTTCTGGGGTATTCTCAATAACTGCATACGACCATAAATGTACCTCATGTCCATGCGAAAGCAGTAACTTAATTGTCAACTTCTCGAGTAAACTTAAAGCACTACCAACCCAGACGCAATGTACGATATGATTGTCTTTAGTCATTGATAATCTTCTGTATAAACTCCGTTATGCTGATCAGATTCAATACTTCTTTTCTATTATTATCCAGGAAAGCGTAACTCAATTCTTCAGGATCTGAGACGTTCATACGAACTTTATCTCCTTTACGCACAATACCACATCCGTAGTCTGTATCCACCACACATATTTCCAGATCTGTTGTGTCTCGATGTAGTTTGTATAGACTTCTCCAGACAGTACCACACCAGTGCGGCTGCTCAAATTCTTCATTAGGAGGACTGCAGTCATGCAATACGATAACTCCTGAAGGTGTTAGTCTATCTAGACTGTTCTTGATATCCTTGTCGACCTGTTCTTCAGTATGTAGCCCGTCGATTAGAATAATATCATACAATACATCTTTATTGATATATTCAAAGTAGATGTCTGAGTAGGTCTGATAGCCCATACCTTGCGTATAGCTGCCTGGCCCCAGCGCAGGATCTACCCCATGCTTTAGTTCACAGATGATCTTATTGAAGTTTTCTTCAGTATCCCTAACACCTACCTCGAGATAACTTGAAGCATTATTGTGTTTGGCTAATAGGTTAATTATGTCTGTTCTAGTCATACGTTTAGTTTTATTTAATTTTAAACCAACGGCCATTTTTTACGCTCTTCAGGACCTAGCTTTTCATAAACTCCTTCAATATAACCATCAACCAGCACACTGGCCATGGCATACTCAGCACTATTAGAGTTTAAGATATTACCAGATGCATTGTCCCAATAGATCTCTCTATCTAGAGGTACTGGTTGATAGTCTACAACCTTGAATTTTCCTAGGTCGCATTTTACCAAAAAGACCCTGCATCCGTTTTCATTATATAGCAGAGCTACCCGACCTGTTAATGTTTCGTATTTCTCTTGCATTATTAAAAGTGGTCGTGATGGAAGGACTCGAACCTTCGATAACTTGCTCCCAAGGCAAGTGCCATAGCCGCTAGGCGACATCACGGTTAAAGTTTATCTAACCTGAAACAAATATTTGAAGTTTTACTGACCTTTAAGTTTTTATTTTTTGCAAAGTCGTCCGCTGCTGCTATCACACTCTCCCATCGAGGCTCGTAATCATGACCAGCTAGTACACCTCCAGTTTTTAGCTTAGGGTACCAGCTTTCCAGGTCAGCTGCGACGTCACTATACTCATGGGATGCATCTATGAATATAAAATCAAAGAATCCATCTCTTATCACAGAGGCTGCCTCTACAGAACGCATTCTAACAGCCTGAAAGTAACCAGCTGCAGGTTTCATATTATCTAGAAAGATATTATACAAACTATCATCCATAACCTCACCGAACCCTGCGTGCTCTATGCTACCTAGCCAAGTATCCACGCAGTAAAATTTAATATCTTTATTTGAATTGGCTATCTCTACAGCCATGTATGCGCTGCTTTTACCTTTCCAGGAGCCTATCTCTACAAAATTAGCTCCGTTCGCTGCAGAGGCCACCATCTCTGAATAGATATCCTCAAAGTCAAACCAGCCTTGTATATCTTGGTAAAAGTGTTCCATACAGCTATTCAGATTTCTCTCTGGCTACCTTCATACCTACCCATGTGCCACAGAATGAACCAAGGCATGAGGGAATCAATAGCCAATGATTTGCGATGTACTCTATAGCTACCACACTAGCTGTAAGATTTATAAACATGGACCAGGAGCTAGCCAGTAGAGGCTTCTCCTTTTGTACAGCCTTCAAGTAATAGGTGTAGGCTACGTTTATTATAAATACAGATAAAAATGTGAAGATCCAGGTGAACATAAAAGGGGAGCCTTGCACGGGACTCGAACCCGTAAAGAGGTTTCCCTCATACTCGATTACAAATCGAGGCCCTTAGCCAATTCGGGTCAACAAGGCGTATTGTTAGGCGCACCAGATTGCTCCAGTGCGCCTAACAGATTACCAAGGCCTGCTACTTAAAGCAAGCCATCTTCTTTCATTTGTTTGTACTGCTGCTGAGCCAGTACAAGACCTTCAGGAGTGTACTTGTACCTTCCTGGAGTATCGGTAGGTTCTAGGAAGCCTTCTGTGACCAGATACTGCATTGCTTTCTTAGCCTTGAGTTCCATCTCAGCGAACAACTTTTGAATTTGTTCGTGTTGTTGGTTATGCTCTTGAGGCTTGTCGTCCCAATTATCTTGATCTTCTTCATCCATATCACAGGATTATCACAAGACTACTTGGCACGTAAAGCCTTTTTAGCTTTCCTTGCAGTCCAGTCCGCGAGATCTGTATCGCACTTAGCTATTTTCTTTTTAATTCCTTCTAGCTTAGTCTCATAGCGCACAAGCAATCTAGCGATGATCGATGACACAGTTTCGCTAACAGCTGCCGCCTTCAACTCAGTTTGCTTAGCATTATTCTTTCGAATTGTGACCCAGGCCCTCTTGGCTGACTCGCTGCGCTTATTAGCGGCTTCCTTGATAGCATTATTCTTTCGAATTGTGACCCAGGCCCTCTTGGCTGACTCGCTACGTAGTTCAGATGCACTATCTTTTCGAGGTTTCGCTTTCCTTTCAGGAAGGCTATATAGAGTTTCACCGTCTTTACTCTTTTTGGTTACCAGTTCACCTGATGCTACCATTTCCCTCACCACACGCATTACCTGCTGTTCGGGGGTTTCATTCTTGACGACTTTATTGATTTTTTTCGAATACATAACTCCAATAGCGGCTAGTTGTTTTGTTTTGTTTTGTGTCCCAATATAGGCACCTTGCAATGTACGGGGGAACGTTCCACATATTACACATATCCACCCAATGGGTTTCTATGTCTTTATACTTCTTACTGTCCTCAACCTGATCCAAGCCGTACGCTTGAAACATATGAGTATCCAGGCAAACTACCTTTGCTTCGGTAGGGTAGCACATCTCTAGAGCGAAGCTAGTTTTCGCAGGTCCAAGCCCTAGAGTAATCTTTTTTAATCTGTCTCGCAGATCCATCCAGCTTTCATTTTTACCTTTTCTGTACTCGGAGGGATTCTTCCAGAAGTTGTAAGCAAACTCTTTCAGATATTTTAATCTATTATTCTGCATACCTACACGGCTATCATCAATAGCCTTGTGCAGTTCTTCCCATCTGTTTAACCAACCCCACCAGTCTTTGATTGCATTATATCCTGTAACGTTAGCTTTCCAGGATGTATGCACACTCATAAAAGAAAACAGCCAGCGTTGGAATAGCTGGCTGTCGTTCTCTGGGGATATGTCCTCCCAGTAATCTCGGTATACTGGAACTTTAGAGTAGTCTAGCTCTCTAAAGAACTTTTCTACTTCTGTGTATTTTACTTTTCTTTCCGCACGGACAATTTTGTAGTCTTTGTCCCAGAAGATGTACTGAGGATCACTATCGGCGGGTGGTGGCAATGCATTTTCATAGCTGCTTAGGAAATCAAGCTGCATCTTTACTCATAGTTGATTTGTTTTTTTACGCTTCAAGTATTCTGCTATAAGTAGTCCATCTGCATCTTTTTTAATATCCAACTTCGGGAAAAGCCTCTTGCCTATATCCAGGCTGGCTTTCTTGAGCTCATCACTACCTTTGATGCCGTTAGGTAATAGAACTTTCTGCCATTCTTTGCTATCGATATATTCATACGCCCACATAGCCTTCTCCAGAGCTATCAGAGTCGCCTCTAATGCTCGAATTGCGCTAAGAGAAGCATTGAACCTGGCGCTGTTGACCATAGGTCTTTCAAGTCCCACTATTACTTCATGGTCGTTAAAGTCAGCCACAATATCTCCAAGCAAACCACACAAGCCTGTGTAGTCTATTCTTGAAATATTCTTGGCTTCTTTGGTATAGCTGAGCTCTTTTTTAACAGGCAGCTTGTATAGTCTGGCCTCTCCTTTGTCAGGAACCACACCAATACCGTTGCTTGTCACACCGTTGTCGAATCCTATAAATAACATACAGTTAGAAAGCTACAACAGGGGTCGGACCTGCTGCAAGCTCTTTTAGACTATTTTTTTCAGAAGCTCTGCTACTCTAGAGTAGTTTTTATGTGAAGCATTTCTAAGAGCTAGGTTGTTTTTGAGCCACCTGGCGTCGTCGTTGTGCTTCACTTTTTTCCTGTATATCGGAAGATCCATCTTCGATATCAGTTTCTCTATTTCAGAGAGCGTCAGTAGATACTCGTTACGCATCTCTTAGACTCCAAGATACTCCAGCTCACTAGGAATAAGCCTGTCTAGTGCTGTTGACACACCTACAGCATAGCTGAAGGGGTCATCCGGAGCACACTCACTACTTACGCAGACATACTCTCCTGAGGGTCTCTGAATCACCACATGAGTATATCCTCCCTTCGCTGCGAAGAAGTAGTTTGGATTCTTCCTGAATGTAGAAGGTACCGCCATCAACCTTAGCCCAGGTCCCACATAACGCTGTCTTAGATATACAGCCCAACGCATATGCTTCACCCTCACTTTATGTCCGGCAGCTTGAAGCTTCTCAACTGTCACTCCGTTTTTTGTAGGAGAGACAAGCTTGCCCGGCTTTGGTCTAGATGGATAACTCCAGCTATTGCCTGTAACAACATCGGTTTTGGTTACGATGTTATTTTCTGGGTTGTAGCTGAAACTATAGGTTCTCTTTTCTTTACTCATTGTCGTGACTGTATTGCTGTTCTGGTTGATCTACATCTAGCTCGCTTTTCTTTTTGCGTCTAGTTTTGTTTACTTCTGCGATTTCCTGTTCTACTTCAGGAGGTGGCATATCAGGAATACCGAAGGCCGTTCTGATTTCTTCTTTAGCTTCAGGACTGCTTTTGATAAGCATCCCTAGTTCTTGTTCTCTGTATTTCTTGTCAGGATCTATCTTACCTCGGATAGGTTCCGATCCCTCTACGTCAATACAGTATTCCATACCTGCTTTTCGCCAGTTATACCAACCACCTGTTTTACCTACAAGTGGAGGATATTCTTCCCCCAGCTTTCTTACTAGTGGTGAACTCCAGTCAATACCGCCATTGATATGCACATCGAACTCAATCTTCTGACTGTTACCCTCACGGCCTAGTTTGTTACGCTTTACAGTAAGGGTATGAGTAGATCCGCTCTTGCGATTAACGCCCATATGGTCCTCAGTCAGATTGTCCCTGATACGGGCAACCTTGAACTGATAGGTGCTGTTAAACCTCTGAGCTTCACCACCCAGCAAGGCTTCAGGCTTCTCAGCACCGAATCCTTGCATACCACCGATCTGATCACGCAGCTGATTAGTAGCCACGAACACCATATTCTCACACTCTAGATATGGAATAATGTGACGATAGAAGGCTGCCATCAGCTTGGCATGCTCCCCAGGTTTTGCCTGACCAATAACATCCTGGTCACGCTCATACTCGGTAGCACCGCCAGCGATAGAGTCCAACGCAATCAACATCGGTGTCTTGCCGTCGTTGTATTTTGCGAAGTTCTCGATGGCCATCTTAGCCAGGGTCAATGCTTCTTCGATGCTTTTTGGGTTGTGATAGATCACCCCTGTCGGATCGACACCCTGAAGCGCCATATACCTGAAGTCAGGAGCATTCTCAGTCTCGATCCAGAACATCTTGCCCCCAGCCTTCTGGAAGGTTTTAGCAAGGTCGAACAATAGCGTTGTTTTACTGCAGCCTTTTTTACCATAAAGAAGATAGCACCGACCGTAGGCCATAAACCTACGGTCGAATGCATACTCCATTAATGGATTATCGACGACAATACCTGTGGGTGGCAGCTCCTTGTCTACTGTGTTGAGGTCAAGGTTGACTGCCTCGGTTTTGAATGTTTTTCCAAAACCTTTCTTAATTGAGCTTAGGTATGCTTCGAGATCCATAATTTAGTTTAGTCGTTTTGCGAGATGAAGCGCATAGCTTCTTCCCTACTCATCTTACCCATAGGGTTTGCTGGTAGAGAGGAGATATCTGCTGCAGCTGGCGGGTTGATTGCCTGTGTGGGTGCCTTGATTGTGGCTTTAGGGATTTCAATTGCTTGTACTGCTACAGGCTTTGGAATCTCTCGCACAGGAACTGGAGGAGTCTGGAAGCTGGTTCCCTGCGCTGTTGGTTTTTTCAAACCAGCATATCCACTCATACAGTCATCGAACACATCTGTCGAGTACATCTCCCTCAGTTTTCCAATGATTTCATCGTTGGATTTTGATACGAAGATATTATCCAAGTCGTACAGATAATCGCTATCGGCGAGTTGCTGCGGCAAGGCTACAGGCTGATTGTTCTCAACCTGAATCATCCACGGATTTGCACTGTTTTCTTTTAGTTTCACGAAAACAGGTACGCAGCGCTCAGGATCATTAATAGGCTGACGGGAGTTACCCATAAGATCCTTGCCTTCCAGCCAGCCCATAAGAATGTCTGCACCATTACGTAAAGGAAGATCCAGTACATGTGCCCCAGTACCGAGGCTCTGCGCAAATGCCACATTGTAAACTACACGCTCTGTGGCACGGCCATGAGCAGGATACTTCTTGAACTTCTTGCCGTTAACCTCAACCTCACCGACTTTCGAGTCTTCAGGGTACAGGATACGGAAGTTGTTTGCGAAATACTCTGCAGGATCCTGAGCACGATTAGCTACATAGTACTTTTCCTTGAAGTTAGTGCCGAAGTTGTCGCGGACAGTGATCTTCTTGTACCAAATACCACCACCAGAGTTGTCGGAGCGATAGGCCGGGAGGAAGTATAGATAGGCACCCTCCTGATTCGTGCTTTTATTAAACACTGCACGACGTACGTCTTCTTTGATATATGGTGTTGCGGATGACGTGAGGTTAAGATCGCTGCCTTCGAATTTAAGGGTAGGTTTGATGATTGCCATAATGTTGTTTTGTTTTACTGAATGTGGTCTAGTGTGCTTGTGAACCAACTGTATTTTGTTGGGATTTTGATCTCTAACTCTTTCAATAGTAGATAACTGTTGTCGTAATCTACAAATAACTGTCTACTCTTACGAGATGATGCTTTTGGGCTGCTTATGATCGCCATGAACAGCTTCTTGTCGACATCCCATTCACCGAGCTGAATATCTACAGACTGACAAGCTTTGTCAAGCAGTGCGTAGAGATGTTTCTCAGCCTTTCTTTTCCTAATCGTTTCAATGCGCGCGTTATCTATTTTCTTATATTGAAAACGCATCGGTTATACCATGAAGATCATTTTACTTGTCTTCTGATGTCTCAATTTATTGAGGAACGCTTGCACCATCATAGCTGCAACCACTGTAGGTAGCGTATGACTGATATTCTCTTCTTTCTCGAAAGCTAGAAGACACCCGCCTTCTTCTTGCGAGTCATTGATGTATGGCTCTAGGGATTGTTTGGACATATCCGAAGTGAACATGGCTCCCTGTCTACTGGTACACCTACCATCAATCCAGAACAGTTTGTCATCATTCTTTGCCCAGCCATACTCATACAGTGCCTTACGAAAGGTCATACTGTCAACACAACTAAAGAGCAAATCGTAGTTCTTGAAGTCTTTCACGGTCATCCGTTTCTTGATTCCATTAACCACGTATTTGTCTTCTAGCACAGCTACCTTATGCTTGCCAATATCGTCAAGCTTGAAGTTCTGATGTAACAGGTTCTTTACATCAACCGTGTCGTCGTCGTAGATATCGATCTCCAACTGACTATAGTCGAATTGCTTACGGTTGAATCCGTAGTCAAACAGGATAGCCAGTAGGTTGCTTCCGATACCTCCAGCTCCGGCGATTGCGATTTTGTTAATAGACATTAGTTCTCGAGTAGATGTTTTAGTGTTTCAGTAGGTATGTAGTATATAGCGGTTCTTTCTCCAACCCATTCACTGCACGAGAACATGTTTGTTCTTGGAGCAAAAATAATATTATATTTAAACCCTTGAAACAATTTTGTCAGATCCAGTGTGCTTGGTGTTGGACTGAAGGACGGATGTGTATGAAAACTAGCATACATCGTCCATCCCTCAGCGATTTTATCTAGAACTTTTTCCTTAAGTTCCTGTTGATCAGTTTCATACAGCCCAGCAGCTATACTTTCTCCGCTGTGTATGTTTTTAACTTTAGCAAAAACATAATCGTCGTTTTTGCTGAGTACGATGCCTCCCTCTTCCTCGACAGGGTGAGTGCATTCAGCGGCAGCATCAAGAATTGCAGAGATCAGGTATTTGTTCTTGATATCCATTTTATAGTGCGGCTAGTGCCTTATCCACAGTTTCTTCCAAGCGTGAAGACACGTTGTCTCGCTCAGGGTTATAGTTGTTGTGGACATGTTCTGCCCCAGGTTGAGCTGCACCACGAAGCGTACCAATCTTATCCTGCATGACACTATCGTTCTTCAGAGCTAGTAGACGAGCTGCAATGTCGTCGTAGCCTGCCCCTGCATAGTGCCTGTCGTTAACAATGCAACGATACTGTTTCGTCTCATAGTCATACACCTTGGCGTTCTTGATCACCACAGCGTATGTCCTGAGAGAGCCCTCGATCTTATAAGCGTGTTCACCCATGAAGTCGATGATCTCGGCTTTGGTCAGCTTCACAGCTGTATTCAGGAACTCTTTGGATCTTTTTACAGCAGCTTTCTTGGCTTCGTTGGATACCTCAAGCAGCTTCACAATGTCATCTTTGGTCAGCAACACCGTTTTTGTCTCTACAGGCTTACCTTCAGCATCCACACTCTTTACTGTGAATGTAGCTGCCTCGATAAGAACCTTGATCAGTTCATGCTGACACCAGTCGAAGGTTCTGTATGAATGTATGGTTTGCCACCTGTTTCTGATGAAAACGTTATCAGTCTTTTTGTTCAGGGTCGCTACTTTTTTAACAAGCTTACTCAAGCTAATTTTTACGCTACGCTCTTTGTCGACCTGGATCTTGATACACTTCTCAAGCTTATCAATAACGAATTTCAGCGCAGGTGCGTTAACACCTGCCTCTTCATTCTTATATTCGCTACCAGTTATGGTGTTGTGGATCTTCACAGGGAGTCCGTTGGCAATAATATCATGCCACTTGATACTCATCCTGCAAATACTCTTCAGGAACAACTTGTAGTCGTTTTGAGTTCTGTGGCATGAAGCTCTGTGAATAGCTTTACCAATCTCCTCTTTGTTAATCCTTACCTTGTTGAGATACCGTTGGTAGGTATTCGATACTGAGGGAGTGATTTCAATTCCGTTGATTTTAAAGGTCGTTAGTTCTTTTAGAGTCGCCGGAGCTTCTTCCTCCTCACCCTCTAGCTGAGCGTCATGCTCATTAAGATTAACAGTGACTACTTCCTCTTCAACTTTTTTAGCTGTAGTGGTCATACCTTCACGCTCTTTTGTGAGCTCCTCTTCAATATGCTTGGAGTAGGCTTCTGTGATTGTATAAATATCAAACTCACTATTGAAGTTCAGCTTTTTATACAAAACAGTCAGCAGGTCAGCAGCTTCGATAGATACCTGATCATATGTGGCAGATGTTTTGGTTAGTGTAATATTATTAATTACAGTCTTTTCAACATCCCCACTCATCAGCTTACCCACCACAAGCAGGGTTGTATTCCTCTTGTAGTCTTCTTCGATAGCTTTACTGGCTCTTGCATAATCGGCTTTGTAAGGGTTCATCATCTTTTTATGCATCTTGAGCCTCAAGAGCTCTGCTTCATAAACATTGATAAAACAACCGTCACGAAGCATCTCAGTTAGCGAAGGCTGCATTTCACACATCATGAAGATGTGTGCCACATTCAAGTCATACTCATTCGCTACAACATGTGTGTACGCTTTCTCCAGGTTCTTCTTCTCATACTCTACAGTCTTGATGTAGAAACCTTTGTCTAGATAGTCATACAAAGGCTCATCATTCCTGGCAATTATGGATATGCAGTGTCCGACGGTGTGGTAGTTATCCATTTTCGTACCATAGCTAGTCACAAACCTGTAGGTATAATTACCTTCAGTAGTTTCTACAGGGGCATTACGAATGACCTTTGGTCTGTAGCTCGGGGCAATAGCCTCAGGAACCAGCTTTAGTGTATTTACAAGCTGAGGAGTTGCATTCGTGATCTCATCGAGCGTGTATATGTAGTCTTTATATCCAAGCTGAACATCGTCCCACCAAACTGCTGTAGCGTTACCGACAACCTTAGTGTTATGTACGCGAATATTTTTAACTTTCGCAAACGCAAACATCTTGGCTACACTAGTAAATACACAAGCATTATATAGTGTGTAGTATATTGGTTGGTACTTCGAGTCGTACGTATATTTCAGCTCGATCTCTGCAGGTTTAATCAATTTACTTAGTTGCGAGAACTCTTTATTTATTTTCTTAAAAGAATTAAATGATATATTCATACTATATAGTTGTCTAACAAGTGGGTGTGGCTGCTGCATAAAAAAGCCCCTGGCACACTATGTACCAGGGGCTGTGATGTTACGAGACTAGCGATTACGCTTTAGTACCACCAACCAGAACACCTGTAAGCACGATCTCGGGCTTGACCTGCATCTCTAGCTTGGCTTTGAGGTTATTGATGTTGGCTTCTGAGCGGTAGTTGGCTCCTTCGAACTCGAACTTTTCGCCGTTGATGAATACCCAACGGGCATTGTTCTCAGCATTACCGAGAATGTTGTCAGCTGCCTGATCCAGGGTGAGGTCCGCCATTTCTGTGTGACCTGAACGATCTGCGATTTTAACTGTGTATGTGCTCATGATGGTTGCTTCTGCGTTGTTGTTGTTGACTGCTGCG
>Ga0114960_10000757_pt1 | contig 26652 bp, 35 predicted proteins | sample C_130625_MF_Meta_FD_92637 | JGI IMG/M metagenome (GOLD analysis project Ga0114960, IMG submission 92637) | Freshwater microbial communities from Lake Croche, Canada to study carbon cycling - C_130625_MF_MetaG | ecosystem: Environmental > Aquatic > Freshwater > Lake | place: Lake Croche, Canada... | reverse complement strand
CGTTGGACCTGTATTTGTTGCATAGCCTGAAACACCCTGTGACCCCATAGATCCCTGAGACCCCGTATGTCCTTGAGATCCAGTGTTTCCCTGTGCTCCTTGAATCCCCGCTGCTCCCTGAGACCCCACTGGACCACCATACGCACCTTGTGGACCAGTAGGTCCAGCAACACTCGGTAAAATATCAAATTGAGTCGTAACTAGATTGCTTCCACTTGTATTTAACAGTTGAGTAATCTGTAAATTCTGAGTATTTGGATTTATTCCAAGTTGGGTATCATATAAAACTGTTTGGCTTCCAGCTGTTCCTGTTAAAGAAATATAACTGATTGTACTTTGACTGACATAAATATGTTTAAATGGAAAAAGGGGTGTACCTAAACTAACATTTGAATTATTTGGAATCAACGAAAATCCAACATCGTAATAAGCCCCAGATGGACCAGAATTTCCAACATATCCAGATAACATGGGAAGAAGTCCAGATGATCCTGTTGGACCTGTGCCCGATCCACCACCACCACTTCCCTGAGAAAAGATGATAAAGACTTCATTTTGAGACGGAGAATAATATTGATTTGATAAAGCAGTTACAGTGAAGGTTACCACCGTTGCAGAAAAGACAACTGCCTGTATAGTATAATAAAATCTATATTGGGACACTGAAGAATAGATAATTAGGGTAGACCCAACAGTAAATGTTTGTAAATATCCGGTCTGCAATACCCCTAAAGAATCCTCTAAGGAGACTTGAATACTAGTTGCATAATTTAACGGTGGCATACTACTCGTAAAATATCCAGTGGGTGGTTGAAATGTAGATAAATTATATTTATAAGATAATCCATTCAAGGGCAATCCTGGTGGACCAGTTGGTCCGGGTGGACCATGGTGTAGCTGGGGCTGGAGCTGGGGCAGAGCCTGTATAGGATAGCAAGTAATAGCTTGATTTCCATACATACTTTGAGCACGCCGTAATTCTATTAATTCCGTTGGAAGAAGACCACTATACGACATCTAATGTAGATTCCCTTTTATTTGTAACTCTCGTATAATTGGTAAACATGATCTATAAATTCGCTTAATTTCATGCAAGAGATTTGGTGTATTCTTTTTTATGAGTAACGTGTAATTATACTCAACACATTTTATACGAAATTTACGAAGTATCTCGTTATCAGTATATGAATCCAATACCCGTTCAATACCCGTTCTTGTGTGAATTGATAAGCGAATATTATTATTTTCATATGCTTCTTCGATAAATCGAAGGATATAGTCTGTATACTCTGTATCGAGGTGATTGAGTAAACATTTCTTCATGCTAGAGACAAGAAGAGGAATATGATAGTGTTCGCTAAATTTTGCGTGATTAAATCCCATCGATCGATAAATAGATACAACAGACGACACTGTTAGTCTTGAATAGCTAAATGTATTCCATACAGAAATAAGTTGACCCAAGGAAAGAGGAATATTTGTTAACGGATTTTTGGGAAACAATGCATTGGGAAAGAGTCCAGATCTGTGTAAAAGGGTTTGTGTGATATCTTTATGGAGGGTCATCACTTCGAAAGAATACTTTTGCCGGTTCTTCCAGTCAACAACATGAACAGGGTCGCGAATAGGCTCAAGAGTTACAATATCAGTATCTGTGCACGTATTAAGCTTTCGATATATACTATGCAAGATAAATTTTCGTAGTATCCATCGTGTGCGTTGAAGCTTGAATACTTCCTGTTTTACATCATTGCTAAAAGAAGTTCCTCCAATTAAGTGATTCTTCTCGGCATTCACCAGAATGTGTTGAATTGCAGACGGGGTGTGTAAGGAATTCTCCAGCATTACTCTTACCAGAATATTCTTGATCGTATGTGCAGCTATACAAAAAAAGGAGTGTTTTCGATGAAAGTCGAATATCGGAGACGGGGACATATGGCTGAAGAGGCTATTCATTTTTCTCAAAGAGAAATAAACTATCGTCTTCTACAATTCCCCTCACGACTCCCGTGCTATCTCTTGCGACGGACGTTTCATCGACAAAATAGGCAACTCCCTCATAATCGAGAATTCTATCTACTGTAATATATCCTGGCATCTCGGTTAAAGGGGATTTGAGATGCAGAGAACATTCATTAAATCCAAGTAAGCAAGGGGCACGACATCGTTGGTAAATGGGCGAGTTTACACGCTCGACCAAATGAATACAGGACGTCTGCTCAGGAAGATCAATATCGAGAAGAGGGATCTTGATCGTCGGCTTTACCTTTGCCCATAAGGTTTTCGCATCAGCTTTCTGATGCTTTGCAATATCATCGACTAGTTTACGAGCCTGAATCAGAAGAGCAGACTCCAAGATAGACCAACATTCGGCAACAACAGGATAGGACATGCGGACAAACATAGAACAAAGAGTTTTTTTCAATTTTAGATGCCGCCGCCTTCCGTATGGGGTCCTCCGCTATGGAAACTCTTGCACGCTCTTGGAGAAATCAGTAAACATAGTCTACCCTCTTTACGCATCGATTCTGAGCGCGAATCCTTGTGGATAGTGAATCATATTGAGTTTATTATTCCTTGCAAAGAATGCAATGAGCACTTGGTTCAGTTCAAACGGAAATACCCGGTTCCGCGATCATATAGTATTCTCGGGGAATGGATAGGAAAATTACATAATTCAGTCAATACTAAACTTGAAAAGGAGCTCGTTGACTATACTCCAGTAACCGTTACTGTTAAAGAGGCTGAGGCTGCATGGAACCTATTTATTAGCTCGATCGATGACTCGATTCTTCTTGGCCTTGTTACAGGGAAGAATTTGCGCGAGTTTCGCCGGCATCTGGCTCTGTGGATCCAATATTCTAGTTAAAGTAGACTGTGATATTTTGATGAATTTGATTGCCCATTGGTCTAAGAGCTGATAGGATTCGCTGAACCAATACAGACAATAGGATTATCAATCGCATCGGGGGTTATGAACCCTTGAACCATTCCAAGAATATCAGAAGCCGGTATACCACAAGAATTCGTGAGAAAGCTAAACCAGGATATACCAATTAAAAAGCACATTATCATTGGTATGATAGATTGATATAGATTGTCTTCGCATGGAGTCAGCGTGAGTCTGACATACAACAGGACAAGAAGAGAAACCAGAGATAATCCTATAATCGTTCCTGTAATGATTTTACGATTATTTACTCGAATATTTAATTGTTGTTGACTAGAGGTGTCAATTGTCCCATCTCCCGTTGACCTTATTTTTGGAGTAGGCAAGACATAAATAGAATATGCATTAGCAATAACAAACCCGAAAAAGAATAGTATGTGCACAATCCATGCCGAAGGACTGCGACGACCCTCTTTATCCCCAGGCAATATAACACAGATATCTGACGTTTTCGTCTTGGGTGCGATCCCTGCAAACCAGACATAGGGGTTTATGGTGTCAAATAAACTTCCATCTCTGCCGATGAAACCAAAGATACCTTTCCCTATAAAAAGTATTCCAATGAATATTGCGGCAAAGAGTAAGGCAGCCAGTTCCGCAAATCCTCCTACACCAAACGATGATGCCATGCCTCCACCGACTGTACAAATCATTATGATAGCATATAGTATCGCGAAGGAAATTTGGGCTATATCAATTTTTAATGGATTAAACTGAATGAACGTTTCATTATTGGAAAAAAAGGCCAGTGCAGGTACAACGAGTAGATGACCAATTGCCATCGATATCATGCCAATATTTGTTGTAAAGAGCCCCACCAGGAAGAAAAACCCGGATAGTAAATGAGGAAGAACCAGGAAGGCATCTTCAATCGAATCTTTTATCGAAAATAAGCTATCAACTAGCGAATCCATCTAATTCGTAGAAACACATATATAATCCATTCCACTTCGTGAAACTAGAGGAGGGATAAATAACATGTCAACTCCAGCTTTTCCGAAAAGGAAATAGTTTTGATAGCAAAGAACAAAGCCAATAAGAGCCCCTGCAAAGACAGAAAAGATAATCCCCAGAGGACTGTCACATCCGTAGACAAGTGTATAGATGGAAAATAAGAGTACACATAGACAAGAACTGATTAACCCCAAATAGGGGCGAGTACTGACGGATGCACCACGTTCATAAACTTCCGTAGAGAATAGTGCCATGGCCTGAAAACAGTACGTTGTTGCAAAAGCGAGGAAATACAGGGCAGAATTAGGGAATGTTGCTCCAATGCCATTGTCGAGTAAATATTTAAATTTTGTTGGAGTTGATCCTTCGTAAGTGCTTCTACACTTTGCGGAATCTGGTTTAGGTTTGATGGAATCTGCCGTGATAAGGTAATTCGACACACCCTTTAACACATTCTGCAGAAGAAGTGCTTCACCGGAAGCAACGGAAAAAAGAAAGACGGGGTAGTTTAAGGTGATGAATGCAACGAATAAACTACCAAGGGTAAAGACGACAGGTGAAAAAAAAGATAATTCTGCAAATTTGGTTTCAATAGGTTGCAAGACGAACTCGTTCAGCAGTGTAAACATAGTGACAGTTTCTTTGGATACTCCTGGCTTTGTTGCTGGTGGACTTGGACTAGGGCTAGGGCTAGGGCTAGACATATCTTCTAACTATAAAGAACCTAAAGGTTCGAGTATCTTCTTTGTAGGATGGGTATACCTTCGTACTTTCGAAATCTATTACGGGCACATCCCCATGCGATTCGACAAACTCTTCCTATCAAACCAGGTATCCTGTGCTTTGATTTTAACTGTCTAATCTATCGATGTTTGCAGTCTCCCAAGCTTCGCCCCTTTCCAGGATGGGTCGATCCTGAAGATGCAGATCGATGGGAGGGCGAGTTACTTGAGACTGTTATTCATACCGTTAAAGAGGTGTGGAGTTCTGCTGGATCACCCGCAAATGTCTATATTGCCGTAGACGGTGTTGTTCCAATGGCAAAAATACGTCAACAGCGCGTGCGCAGATTCAAATCTGCCTGGCTGAGTCAAGGAACTGGTTGGGATAAGAATGCCATCACACCTGGTACAGTGTTCATGGATAAGCTGACCGTATCATTAAAAGGGCTTGTCAAAAAACAGGGATCCAAGTGGATTCTCAGTAGTGTTAATGAGCCGGGGGAAGGAGAACATAAACTATTGTCCTATCTGCGAAAGACTCCGCATACAAATCCTGTGATTTACGGACTTGATGCTGACCTTATCCTCCTGAGTATGCTCCTTTCCGAAGAAAAGAAGCAGGCAGTATGGCTCATGAGAGAACGCCAGGAATTTGAATCTAAACCGACCACCGAAGCAAGTGATACATACTCCTTTCTCGACATCCAATCTGTCAAAGAAAATGTTCATGTTACGGATTGGATGAGTTGTATAAATTATGTAACGATCATGTCGCTCATGGGAAATGATTTCCTCCCTCACAGTCTCACGCATAAATTATCGGACGATGGTCACGCGAAGGTCATTCAGGAACTGAGATCAATGAAGGAGACTGGGGTTTGGTTAGTTACCCCAAGGCTCAATCTCTCTGTGTTAAAGGGAATTGCTTCGCGTTGGGCATCAGAAGAAACCGAGCGAATGTATCGAATGATCGAAAAGAAGCAGAAGCAAGCCCAGCGAGGCATCCTCCAGGGGATGCACGAGTCCGAGGGATTACCCCTAACATGGAATGTTGAGCAAGACCTGTTACAAGGAAGAAAGTTGGCAGACAATTGGCGGGAAAGATACTGGTCATTCATGCATAACCATGTGAATCGGGAACAAGTATGTTGCGAGTATATAAAGGGTGTTCAGTGGATTTTATCGTATTATCTAGGGAATCCTGTTGATATGGACTGGATGTATCCGTATTGGATACCTCCTCTGTGGAGTGATCTGGCGAGGGTGTCCTCTATGCCTATGGAGAGTTTGACATCTTCGACTCCTCCCAGTCCTCAGGAACAATTGGCCATGGTTCTTCCTTTAGCAAGTTGGGGGTTAGTCCGAGAGCCGTATCGCCGCCTTCCTCTTCTCTGCCCGCAGGGGTGGCCGGTAGACTTTACCTATTTTTCTCTTGGCAGGAGATGGCTCTGGGAATGTGAGGCACGTGTACCCGTGATTACTGCGGGAAGGATACGAGATCTTTTGACGGAGAATAAGTAGTATGGGTAATACCGATAGCAGAATACCCGAAGCACATAGACGTATTTACAATAATATGATAGCAATTCAAGATTCATCCACGCGCATCCAAATGATTAAAACTCTCTTGCAATCCCCCGAACATGTCGACTCGATGAAGTACGCAGGAGTTTATGGAAATCTTCTTCATTATATTCAAACTGGAGGCCAAAGCCAAAGCCAGAGCCAAGGCCAAAGCAAAAGCAAAAGCCAAACCATCGTTCATAAATCAAGCTCGAACTCCACTATACAAACCAGTCAAAAGGGGAATGAACGTGCCATGAATTATTTCTCTGCCTGTCTTCGCATTCTACAGATTGAAGAAGAAGTCGCCATTACTCCTGACGGCCTGAAAGCTGCTTATAAGAAAGCAGTTTTACGAGCCCATCCAGACAAGGGAGGGTCAGAGAAAGAATTCGAGGCAGTCACTCGTGCCTATGCCTATTTAGGTGAGATCCTAGAGCGTGTGCACGGAGGCCGTTCAGTCGAAGGAAAAGTGGAAGCCCCTACTGTACTTACAGGTAGTCGCGCAAAAGACGAAGATAAATGGAAAATGGTAGAGCCAGTCCGTCTCAATCCATCAAAACTCAATATCCAAACCTTTAACGACATGTTTGAAAAAACAAAAATCCCCGATCCTGATGAGACAGGATACGGAGACTGGTTGAAGGGAGAAGATTCCACTGCCGCTCCTAAATTCGGAGGAAAATTCAACCGCGATGTCTTCAACAAGGCATTCGAAAATGAACAGAAAGGCAAGGGATCCCAGCAAGGAGGAGCTATCGTCGCTCAGGAATTGTCAATGGCCTCTCGTATGGGATATGGGGTAGAATTAGGAAGAACTGGACGCGATGATTATACTGTATCTCCGAATGAGAATGGACTAAAATTTACTGATCTCAAAAAGGCATATACGGACTATACGACATTCAGTCAAGATACGGCAGGTGTTAAAGTAGAAAACCGATCTGTCGCCGACTATGAAAAGGAACGTAAGACAGCCCCCACTGCATTAAGTGATAGAGAACGAGAGCAGCTCTATGCCGCTGAAAAGCAAATGACCCAGGCAGAAGAGCGGCGGAAATTACGTGTTGCGCAAGAAGCAGTCGAAGAAAATAGTTACTTTGAGCGGATGAAACGCCTTGTACTGAGGAACTAATGATTCGTCATAGACTTGCATCGTTTGGGAGTTGTGTACAGTGCTCCCAAAAAATCAACCCACGAGCTAACATTCGTACGCTTAGGACATATCTCTTTTGTGTCTGGATTGAGCTTCTTCCAATTGTTCATCTCCTTACATTTGGACTTAGGGTATACTTTTCTGGTGACTCGCTTAAATTGTTGTACAGTATGTGTTGCATTCCTTCTCGACCCTACTCCCGTGTAACAGATTCGTGCATTCTTTCTGGTTGTGTTCATTCTTATACTAAACAAGAAAAGTCGAGAGTTATATATATAATATATCTAGATGAAGGAAGTTCTCCTAGTAGGAATAACCATGGCACTTCTTGGTGCCATAGCTATGTATGAATTTGGAAGTCTACGACCGACGGCACAAGTGGAAATAGTCCCTGAACATCTGACGATAGGCACGAGCAATCCCACCCTCTGGCTCTTTTACAATACCTCTGAGGTCAATGCCCGTCACTGGTTAGACTTTGGGGCGAGATCCTCTTATGCCATTAATATTCCTTTACTTAACATGTTATATGAGAGAATTGTTACCCTGAACGGAAAACCCTATAACGTTCGTGTACTTTCAGGACTAGAGTCTGTTGCAGAACTTTTTGGAGGATGGGAACATCTTCCTAGTCGTCTGCGCAAACCAAAGGCGCGAGTCTATGTTACAGAGGAAGATTGGATCCGCACGGCAATTCTCGCCAAATTTGGAGGACTCTGGCTCTCTCCTTATGTGGTAGCACTTCAACCCTTTGGTAAACTCCCTACCAAGATTACAACCTTTGGTCAAGATGCCGACTCCGGATTTACCTGTATGTGGGTTCCCAGCGCCAATGATCCTGCCATGATTGACTGGGAGAAACGAATCCGCTCTCGTCTCGAAACCCAGACGGGAGGATTTCAGCTTCGCGGGGATGCTGCAAGTGACTGGAAGGACTTGGATTGTGGCAGTGAAGTCCGTATATTCGATGAATTATCTAGAAATACAAGAACTAATAAAAAACTGGAACTCGAAGATATCTTTGCCTCAGGAACAGGAGGAAATCTTACGTTTGCCATTCCTCCTGAAGCGAAATATCTTGTCATTCCCTATCATGATCTGTTAAAGAGGAGTTCTTGGGAATGGGTTCTGCGGATGAGTGAGCAACAGATTCTGTCGTCAGATTTGGCACTGAGTCACATTCTGTCAAGGGGTGTGCAACGGACAGTGTAATGGAAGGCGAGTCTTCTATGTCTATCCAGGCATCCCATTCACGGTCAGCAAAGGACTCTAGTTTAATGACAGTTTCATTCATATGTGGATTGAATACAACAGATTTGCTACGAATGCGTCGTTCCTGGCAAACCCGATGGTACCCATACCTATCCTTTCCCAAATAAAATGCCCTTTTAATGAAACACATCTCGTCTGTATGCATAGGTATACAGGACTCCACGGTTATACCGATCGATTTTTGCCAGCTCACCCATAATCCATAATTCTCCACCATATGACTGTGTATATGTTTAAATGAATAGGAGGGGACTAATTCTTCGAGTGTATTTTGTTTTGCATTCCAGCTCACATGAGTAAAAATATATTCTTTTCCTCGCTTCAATACTTCCGGGGGTATCCGTATAAACTTCGTCATAGTCTACTCTAAGGATATACCGTCTAATAAAACCCCCGCTCTTAAGTAAACGTCACTTCTGTATTCGCAGTAAATGGTGTAACAAGTTGATACCAGAGTTCTTTTCCCCTGCATGATTTTTCGATATAGGTCAACTCGTATCCATGGGCTTTTATGCAATGCCGAAGAATACGAAAGGCCGATGCATAGGTAACATCTTCTTCGGCTTTACAGGGGGTGTAATAGGGGAGTAGTTCAGGAAGCAAGTCTTCTATGATTGAAAGGCAACAGGTTTTTTTCGTAAACCAGGTCATATCATTGAATCCGCGAAGGGAATACGCCACTAGAACTCGTTCGACGAGCTCTAGTGGAGGAAGTTCTCGAAAGACTGGGGGCATTACTTGTAGACCGGTGGAAAGTTTAGACCGGTGGAAAGTTTAGACCGGTGGAAAGTTTAGACCGGTGGAAAGTTTAGACCGGTGGAAAGTTTAGACCGGTCTCTTTCTTATGACACCCTGAACATTTGAAGGTGAATCTCGTCGATTTATGTTCTTCGAGAAATTGAATAAGAATCTCTTTGAGTTGTATCGTTTGTGTTATATCTGGATAAACCTTTTCGAGAGCTCGTTTAATTAACAGCGGGCGTTCTTCTCCAATCCCATGACATCTCTCTTTGGCTAACCCATTGCAATCAGAACAGTGATGTTTCTTCATATACGCAGCAGTAAATGTACTTTGAACAAGATTAGTAAAGACATTAGAACCAAAGTCCTTAATAAAGTCGTCGTGTGTCGTATCTGTTATTTTCGTAGACCACTTCTTTTGTTTCTTAATATCTGCAATACGTTTATCTATAAAGGCAGAATGGGGATTCATCGGGGCTAGGTCTAACACCTGTGACCAAGTTCATTTTTGCTCCCTACTTTAACACCACCGTGGCACACGAGGCATAAATATACGTAAAGTAATTAATCATTTGCTGCTCAGTCAAGTCTTTGATACTGTAACAGCGGGCACTAAATCTATGGGTATCCAGAAACTCACCCAGTCCCTTAAAATCACCTGATGCGTCCATAAGGAAAAAATCATTCTTTGGATTCTTGGCAAGCTCGCGAAGAGTATCCAGTTCCCGAAGGAATACGTCGCGCGTGAGAATCAAATACTGGGTCTCGTATCTGGGATAGAGGATATTTGTATAAGATGGTGTATACGTATCTCTCAACCAAATACGTTCATTCGTATTCATATACTTCTCGTCGTCGTAGCCACCCCTTTCCTTCATAATGGCATGGAAATTATGCTTTGCATAAAATTGGGGAGTGAGAAACCGAGGACCCAGGCGATTAATATCCCTATTGCGAATTAAACTGAAATTACTATTTCCAGTATTCATATATTGAATATAGCCCATCATGGGAATCTTGAGCATCTTCGTCTTCAGGCATGTCTGTAACAGGAGTTCTTGGTCATCGTTAATCGGAAGAAATTCGGAATAATTTCCCAGCTGGAACAGAACATCGCGTTTCCAGATTCTCGGGTGATTTGGCATGGAGACTAGGTGGCGCATAGTGATATTATTCACCTGCGGCGTCGCATAAACATTTACCCATTTACCCTTATACTTTTCACTATAATAGGCTCCGTAACCAAGCGCCATAAAATCTCCATACCAGTAATTCTCCCCTCCCTCGAAAATATTAATGAAATCTGTGTAGACAAACCCTACCTCGGGGTGCGCAGTAAAAGCTCCAAGTGTTACAGTAAAGAGTTCTGGCACTATTTCGTCGTCGTGATCCAATTCCAAGACATAGTTTCCTCTGCATAAGGATGCCGCCTCGTTCTTCACGTTTCCAATATTTCCACTGTTTTCGCTTCTCTTATATAACCGCACACGACTATCACCCTTCACTAGGTCACGAAGATACTGAAAATGGCTATCTTGCGGGGAATCATCTAAGATTACCCATTCCCAATCCTTCATACTCTGTTCCTTTAACGACTCATAGGGTCTCTTGATTTTCTCATAGGAATTGTAACAGGTAGTGAAGGCCGAAAAGATGGGACGAGTCTCCTGGCGATCCTTGAGTACTGTATTAATAAAACAGTATTGTATACCACGATACATTTCCTGGATATTTGTAACTTCTGTATAATGAATCCACCTTGAGTACATCCTGTCACAAATCACAGAATTCACATCCTGGCAATATTCAGATTCGATGGGTCCAAAGGTTACGAGGATAGGATAGGTTGTTCCATACAATACCTTTAACTGATCCTTGTGGGAAACGATAGTAAATGTGCATTCCCCCTTCTTCTCGTCGTCTTTGACGATTGCGTCAATGGATGCATATTTATCATACCGAAACAGTAGAACGTTTGGAAATATACTCATCTATATCCTTAATGAGGACACTCTTTATGTTCCATCGAGGCCTCCGCACGATTCTAGAATATCGATCGCATCGAGCCAATGTTCTTTCCCCTGTTGAATGGAAATCCAGCCGAACATGACAAACTGTAAAATGGAGTATCTGTTCTCTGGGTTCGTGCTGGGAAAAATGGCAATTGATTTTTCAATTGCCAGCAATATATCGTCTAAAACGTATCCATTGAGATAAAGGGACGTCAGATTGTTGCGTATTTCAATATAGTTTTTACTATATAATGCTGTAATAAGTTTACGAATATATCCCGTTGACGTGGGGATAAGGCAAGACAGTTTCGCGATCGCATCCTCAGGAGAAACCCCATCGATGGTATATGATTTGAATAACTTTAAAATACATTTCATATCATGGATTGATGTGAAATTACGGATACAAAAGTCGAACAATGGACTTTCAGTCGTTACATTTGGAATGGAATAGATCTCTACAAAGCGCGGAAAGATATCGACGGGACCAACGGGCTCCATTTCTATGCTACAGCATCTGCTGCGCAAGGGTTCAATCATATTCGAGACGCTTCGACTTGCAAAGAGAAACCGTGTTAAATGGGCATACGTTTCCATGGGTCTTCGAAGAGCTTGTTGGCTAATGAGGGGAAGAGCATCGGCATCATCGATGACAATAAAACGGAGGCAATTTGGCTTTGCGTGACCTCGCTTACAGTAGTCATTGACCTTGTCGCGGATCGTATGAATGCCCCTGTCTTTTTCAGAACTTAGATATAGCACGGATTCAACCTGAAAAGGAGCTTCCGTTTTGAACATGTGAATACAGGTTTCCAAAAAGGTCGTCTTTCCACATCCAGATGGACCTGTAATAAAGAAATGGGGCAGGTTACTATACGAATCTCGGATTGTTTGGATAAGACTATCTTGCCCAAACAAGGGATTGGACATCTATCTAAAGATGGTAAGCTTCCATTTAGGCGGGATTTACGATGTGCCATTGAACGGTTGATGCATCTGTTCCAGAGGATGAGGTAATGACAAAGCTTCCGTTGCCTGGTGTGACGCGAAGAATTCCTGGATTTGTGAACGTAGAATAAGTGAGGTAAATTAAGGAGGTGGAGCTACAGGCAGAGGTAGTAACTGTGGCTGCTCCAGAGGAAAGAGTTACCTTGCTTGCATACGTGGTAGGAAGATTGACTCCACTCATTGCAGTAATAGGACCTGCTGCGTAGTAATTGCTTCCTGTTATGGTTCCAGAGGTACTAATAGGATAGCTTGTTGACCATGCACTAGCTGCTGAAGCGGCGACTGAATATTGGGCAACAATTTGTCTTAAGATTGTTACATCGCTTGCTGCGGACATTTCTATAACGGTCTAAACATTTTATGATTTACTAATCAAGTATGCCTGAATCCCTATATGATGTCTTGGGTGTTTCAAAGAATGCGACGGCAAAGGAGATTAAACGGGCGTATTTTGATCTAGCGAAGGTCGAGCATCCAGATAAGAAGGGGGGGAATGAGGAGAAGTTCAAGCAGATTCAGACAGCGTATGAGATTTTGAGCGATGATGGAAAGAGGAGAACATACGATGTGACGGGGAGTACACAAGAGCATGCAGATCCCTTTGGGGGGAATCCATTCGGGATGGGGGGAATGTCTGGAATGCCTGGAATGCCTGGAATGCCTGGAATGCCTGGAATGCCTGGTATGGGAGGTATGGGGGGAATGCCTGGAATGCAATTTAATATGGGAGATCTTTTTGGTATGTTCGGAGCTAAACAGAATGGTAAGCGAGCTAAGGGTGCAAACAAGGTTCACGAGCTGTCCTTGTCACTTTCTGACTTCTATATGGGCAAGAAGGTTCGCATTGATCTTGATAGGGATATTTTTTGTACCGCATGCAATGGGAAGGGTCATGTAACAGTCCAGTCGTGTGGAGACTGTCGAGGGTCTGGTGTTAAAGAGACGCTGCTTCAACTTGGTCCCGGAATGATGGCCGTAAACCGTGGTCCATGCGGGGCATGTCGGGGGGAAGGATCTGTCAAGGGAAATCCATGTGCAAATTGTTCAGCTCGAGGCCTGACCACGTCGCAGAAGGTATTGAATGTTACTATAGCACCGGGTAGTTCTCTTGGTGAAACCATTGTTTTTCCAGAAGCATGCTCAGATTCTCAGGATGCTGAAAAGCCCGGGGATTTGCATATTCGCCTTACTGCAGCAGATGAGCCTGGACTGGATGTGCAGAGAGATGGGATACATCTTCGCGCATCCTTTACCCTGTCTCTCTCTGAAAGTCTAGTCGGATGTGTAAAGCGGGTAACAAGTCACCCAGGATTTCTCGAGGGGCTCAATATCCCCATACCAGCTGGAACGCAGAGAAATGAGGATATCGTGCTCATAGGGAAGGGTATGCCAACAAAGGGTGGATTTGGGAATTTTATTGCCCATGTTGATGTTATTGTAAGTAAGACGGAGAGGGAGACTTTGGAGACACAGAAGCTGTATCTTCAAACTCTTTTTTCAGGAGGGGAGCCTAGTTCTTGAGTAATGGGTTGCTGAAATCAGCTAATCCGGCCTTGGAATAGTCGTTAAGTAACATGGAAGGCTGGCTCACAGGGGCATATCCACCCCTCTGGCTGTGGCGCCGCCTCTGGCTCTGGCGCCGCCTCTGGCTCTGGCGCTGCCTCTGGCTCTGGCGTTGCCTCTGGCTCTGGCGTTGCCTCTGGCTGTGACGCTGCCTCTGGCTCTGGCGTTGCCTCTGGCTCTGGCGCTGCCTCTGGCTGTGACGCTGCCTCTGGCTGTGCCTGCGTCTAGATCCACCCTTGTGCGCATTAGCCATAGGGCTTTGACTTTGGGAAGATGGAACAGGTGCTCCAGATCCGCTAGGAAGTAACAAATATGGTGCGCCGACATCTGCGGGAGCTAAAGATCCTCCACGCTGCTGTCTGCGACTTCTGCTCTGGCGTCTATTCCGGTTTCTGCTCTGGCGTCTATTCCGGTTTCTGCTCTGGCGTCTACGCCCTCCCTTCTGTGCCGCCGCATCCCTGAAGTAGGTGTCATAGGTTTCCACGCGTGCAGCACCTCTCATGCTAGAATCGAGGACTCCAGTATAGTCAAGAGGTGCGCCCATCAACTCACGAGATCCACCGAGCTGAAGAGTACGCCCCATTTTCATAGGATTCATTGTATCGTATTGCATACCTTGGCTAAGAGCATCACCTCCGCGCTGTCTACGTCTTCTGGAATTGACCATTCTACTCTATAAAATATTTTTGTTAAATAGAATGGAAGCTGAATGGATGAAGAAAATTCCTAGCGAATCTATCTGTAATCTTTTCTACTTTTTCTTCGTTGTATACGCAGTAATTTTCGCGCTGTCTATAGTGACCATTTTCAGCACCCTATTTTCTATAAAAACTACCCCTATGACCATTGCGATTCTAGCAAATGGTGTCATAACATCTCTCATTGGAGGTACGATGATGTTATTTTACTATTTAATCTGTGACCGGGCACTCTTAAAGAGTGCATAAGCAATGATTTAAATATGTATATTGATTTATAACTCAATAGTCTATATATGAGAATACTTTATAGTATAGATCCTATACTATAAAGTATACATGATAGAAGTTATGCTGGGGCGCGTTGCTAATTTAAAAAATAAATAGAGTAATACTAAAGAATAGCATAATATAAATGGTTGATGCTAGAGCGAGATTTTCCGAGATTAATTTTTCCGAATTTTCCGAGATTTCCGAGATTAATTCATCTAAACGAAGCAAGGGCGGAAGATTACCTGGATTGTACATCTGTGAAAGGGTACACTTTAATAATAAAGAGTATGCTGTTATTACTATACAGCATAAAAAAAAGATATCAGATTTGTCATCGATGATTGCGAATCGGTAAATACTAGTATATAACGTTTATACTAAGTACAGTATATGCACTTTGGTTAATGATATAGTATAATTACAGGTTTAGATAGTATACATTAACTCATAGAAATAATAATAGAGTGTAGAAGTATAATGGCAGAGGCAAACACCTACCTCAAGTCTCCAGACGGGCTAATTGATACGACGTGCCGAAGAATATGTAAAACTTTTGCTCAATATGAAGGTTTATATGACATTATGGCTTGCCTTACTTGTATGAGCTACTTGGATTCTGGGATAATTAAAAAGTTGTTTGAATCCGGTTTAATAGGAAACAATGATGATCTGATGAATCGGATTTTCATATATAATAAGCAGTATCTTGCGGAAAGAAGAGCACCTTTAAAAACACAGAAAGGATTAGGTCTAATTCCTCATGAATCATATGCATTAGGATCGGCGCCTGACTTACCAGATCATTCCAATACAGTTACATCTAATTCCTCCAATTCGAAACCATCCAATTCAGAAAGACCGTTTAGAACAAAAAAATATGCCACTTATGTTTCAACGAACAAAGCTCTTACAGCTCTCATAATAAATGGTTTATATATAAATCATTCAAATTCAGAGTATACAAGGTTTAAATTTGAACCAACAGACGTCATTATATCCTTTAAAGGTACAAATACGCTTGCAGAAGTAGTTCATGATATGGCTTCTCAGCTTACGGGTGGTCTATACCTTGGTACTACCTTAAATACAATTGGTTTAAATGCTCGGGCTGAACATATAGATTCTAAATTAAATTCTTCTTTTACGAAGGTTCTTTTAGATGCCTGGGCTTTCTTGATTCAAGCAGTTACAGAACATAGTGGTAAAGAACCATTTAGATTATTCTGCACAGGACATTCTCTGGGAGGAGCCTATGCAACTATATTTGGATTTTTACTTTCTTATTTAAAAGAAAATTATATTAAGACAAAAACTACTTCTTTATTAGATACTAATAAAAGATTGCCAGAAATAGTAAATCGAATCAAAAGTATTCATATTATTTCATTGGGTTCACCTAAGCTATGTGATCTTAAACTGCGTAATATTTTTAATAATATGCTTGGTGATTCATTTACATTTGATAGATTGGTTAGTCAGTTTATACCAACGCTATCGGATTATACAAATCCAATAACTGTACTTTCGTATGGAGTCGATGTAGTTCCTAATCTTCCATTTCATTTTAGTCATCCAGGATTTAAACCTGCGAAACCATATCTAGTGGCGATCCGTAGTAACGAAAACCCAAAACAGCCATATCAGTTAAAAACCATAGCTAAACTATACAATTCGACTGCAGTTCAACACTCTCAAAGCGTACCAGAAGAATTAAAGTCTGAGCTAAAAGAATTAGAGGAAAAATTAAAGGAAGAATTAAAGAATGTTCCTGAAGACCCTGAAACTCCAGCGCATAAAGGAGGCGGGATCTTTGGAGGACTTTTAAACAGTAAGAATAAGCGCGAATTTCGCGAGCAACTGAAGAAATACTCATCAAATTTTATATCTTTGCATATAAAACAAGTTCCATTTTCACATATATACTATCTTGGAATGCAATATATATGTACAATACGTTTTCGTAACATGAAGAATCCAGCTCCGCACAATCAGAGCGGGGTGGCCTATTTTGAATTTTATGATCAAATTGAAGCTGGTGTTCGTATTAAGTATGCATATCCGAATATAGGAAATGCGTTAAAACAAGGGGCATTGAGGGAATTAACTAACCCTACGCCAAAGTCTGGAAGTGCAACTGTTGTACCCTATACTCCAGGTGCTCAGCCGACTCCAGCTGCTGTGACAGGAGCTCAACACCAAGTGCATAGTTTTCCATATCTAGGAGGAAGGAAAACTAAACGAAGGAGAGGAGAAAGGAAAACTCGGCGTGCGTAACTTTTCAACCAAATCATCCCATTCCTCCCGACAGAAATGTCTGCACCCCAGCCCCCCCAGAGCAATCTGCCCAATCCATCTACCCTTCTCCAGGCCAGCAAACTAGCTATGGCAGAGGACAAGCCAATTCACGTCGACTACTTTGCTGATAGCACAAGCGGCAAGGCATATATAGGAGAGGACACTGAGACAAAGGAGAAGATGCTTGTCAAGTCTACCGACGAGTTCACCAGTCTCATTAAGAAGGTATACAAGGTCGCAGACGATTATATTGTTATGACTGAGAACTCTATCTACATTGTAAGCGGCAAGATCAAGCAGAGAAGAATCCAGCCCGGTTCTCTGGCAAACGAGTAATCTAAACACAGACAGAAGTCTTTCCTAGAATGGAAGAACTCCCTGACATTGATGTAAGTCTTACAGAAATGTCAGTTGATGATTTGAAACAGTTAAAGTGGCTTTACATTCAATCCCAGGACTATTATAATAAACTCTTGCAAGATACTCAAGGAATCAGTGAAACAAATATTCATGCTGTACAACTCTGTATGGCTGAAATCAAAAAGGAAATTGACGAAATCGATGCGATTCTTTCGCAAAAATTGATACCTAAAGAATCGAGCACCTAAGTCCAATGAACCCTTCCACTCTCGTCATAAGCCCCTTGCGTATTTCCACTATGGTGGTTACAGGGCATCTAGGTACCAGTATATCTCTGCAAAAACTCCTCGATTACTTTCATGAAAAGGCTATTCCCCTGTCATGGCCAGGAGAAGGATTTCTCAAGGTAGAATACAAGCCAATCTTTACTGCTGCTAAAGATATGGTATCGAAGGTAAGAGCCAAGGCGGTCAATAAGGTGATCATTGGTACATGTTCACGCGACGAATTGACAAATCGAAAGAAGTCCGCAAACATTTTCTTTAACCAATCGACCCTGGTGGTTCGCAAACAGTGTGCTACCACTGATAAGGGTGAGCCCGTATATAAGGAGGTGAATATCAAAATCTTCAAGAATGGAGGTGTACAGATGACAGGAATTCCAACTGACGCCTTTGCCAGAGATACGTTTGCCTGGCTAGTCAAGTCTCTCTCTGAATTCTCTGTTCCTATCCTCGAGGGTAAGCCAGAGCCCCATCGCTATAGCATTCAACTGATTAATAGCGACTACAGTGTGAACGGGTCAATCAATCGTGAGAAGTTACATGAACTTCTCGTGAGTGAATACAATTTATTCAGTTCCTTCGAATCAACCATTTACCAAGGTTGCGACACAAAATATTATTATAACGAGGCACGCCCCAAAGATGCACTCGAGGGAGTCTGTCCCTGCGGAGAAACCTTATGCCAAGGAAATGGGGACGGACTCACCCTAGGAAACTGTAAGGAGATTACTATCAGCCCCTTTCATACAGGATCAATCATCATTACAGGAGCACGCCGATTTATTCAAATCGAAACAGCATACGCCTTTATGAATACCATCCTTAAAAAGCACTGCTCGGAAATCATCAAGCCATTTTCAACATGAGCGCCGTCATAGCCCTTTGCCAAAGATTATACAGAATCATCTTCACATTTTTTTCTTGGATATAGGCCTGTGTGTCAGAGGAAGTAATCGACGACCACAAATTGATATCTTTCTTTGTTAAAGGGAGGATATATTGAAGGAGCAGCAGAAACCAAGTCACTCTGTCGCGAATTGGTGTACCTGGTTCATTCAGTAAGGCGTAGAGCGTCTCTTGATTGTCCACGTGAAGAATCTTTGACAGAAAGCGAGTGATCTGGGTATTTTGCGAGGTACATTGTTTGAAGAACCGAATATCTCCTCGGCGAAACAAGGTATCAAATGCAGGAACCCGGAACTTTACAATAGACTGTAGTCTCTGCGTCGTTGTTGGGACAAAAGGAACCAGGAGAAACTTATTGAGAATCTGCGGGTGAATATGAGAGAGAGAATTACAAATGAAGATAATAATAATTTCGCTCGTGGGCTTCTGTAAAAGGGGGCGTAGTGCACACTGGGCTTGGTCTGTAAGCGTCTCGGCTTCGTCGAAAATAATCACCTTGGGGGGAACCTTACCTGTGCTAAAGAATAAGCTTTGCATACGACTCTCGACGAACGGGTAGATTTTGTTCCGAATCATATCGAGGGATCGTTCGTCGCTGCTGTTTAAAAAGAGTAAGCTCGAGAAACTATTTGTCTTCTTGCCGTGAATAGCCATGGCGAAACTCTGGGCGGTGGTAGTCTTTCCTGATCCAGGAGGACCTACAAATAACATATGGGAAATACATTCAGGATACTTTAACATACATTGTAAGATATCCGGGAATTCCTCTTTAGTTAAGAGGACAGACATATCTGGGTTTGACATACTAAAGATGTTTAGGTATACTTTTGAACAAAAAGAGTTAAAGGAATCGTACTAGGACGGATAGTTATGGAAGAATCCAAGCCAAAACGCGCACCACGTAAAAAGCAAGAGCCGAAGCCAAAGAAGGAGAAGAAGCCAGTAACCGTAGTTGCAATTGTAACTCCTCAGGGAATCGAAGGATCCTTTTCTGAGCCGAAGAAGCCCCTTATTGTACATCTTCCTTTTAACAGCAGTGATATCAATTTCACCGACGCATCAACCTTGCGCTATGATCCTCAACCTCCTCAGCAGCCAGTCCCCTATGAGGATGATTCATCGAATGTCTATTTTCATGTGGAAACAGCGGAGGAAACACCTGTTCCTGCACCTGCATCTGTACCTGTACCTGCACCTCCAGTGGCTATAGTGCCAATAAAGAAGGAGGAGCCCTTCCATCGCACAGTAATATTGGCTTGTTATGCATCATCTCCTGGGAAGACATTTCCTATTCCAAAGACTACTGACATTCACTGTTACTGGTGTGCACATTCGTTTGAGAACGAGCCGTGTTTTTTGCCTGTAAAGGAGGAATCGGGAATTTATTATATCTATGGCAATTTCTGTACCCCCCAGTGTTCTCTTGCGTATTTATTGAACGAGCATTTGGATTCTCATGTTCGCTGGGAAAGGATGGCTCTTCTGCATCGTATGTATAGACCAGCAGATTCTGCTGGAGGAAGACTATATCCTTCTCCGCCAAGAGAAAGTCTTGTTGAATTTGGAGGAATCTATACGTATGAACAGTTCCGTAACCACATTACAGAAGGGTCTATTCGTGTAGATATTCACAAGCCGCCTCTGGTGAGTATTCTAGGAGTGTTGGATACGAAACCAATTGACTTTTACGACTCTTCTCTTCAGAATACACTTGCCCAAGGATTCTCTATTGATCGGTTCAAGTCGTGGAGTGAGCAAGGCGGGGCTCTTCGATTGAAGCGCAGTAAGCCGTTAAAGGATATGGATAGTACTTTGGATGCCTGTATTCAGATTAAGATTAAGAGGAATGTAACTGAACTTTAAGGAGGGAGGGTTAAAAATTGACACGGCATCTCCTTTAGAAACATGTCCGAAAGTATGTCTAGCAACGATTGTGGTATTTCTGTAAATCTTACACAAGTGCCAACATCAGCACAGCCTCTTCATATTGTCTTATGGAAGGGGGAGCAGAAGGACGATGGTCATCAACGCCTCTTGGATAGAATTGTTGTTCTTGAATCTATGGTAAGCAGTTTGATGGATGCACAGAAGTCATCGTTATGGTTTCCTTCATGCTTGCGCCCTACACCTACTGGGATTGATATTGTGTCTAGTCGAGAGAGTGTTGTTAATGATTCTGATATTGGGACAGCTCTTTCACAACTTATCCGGCCTTCTGATCCAGATATAAAGGTTGAGCATGGTGGTGTGGTTAAGCATGGTGGTGTATCTCTGAGTCTTCCTGAGGTTATTACGCTTGAGGGTGAGGTTGACGAGGAAGAGGTCGAGGTTGACGAGGAAGAGGTCGAGGTTGACGAGGAAGAGGTCGAGGTTGACGAGGAAGAGGCTGAGGCTGAGGCTGAGGCTGAGGCTGAGGCTGAGGCTGAGGCTGAGGCTGAGGCTGAGGCTGAGGCTGAGGCTGAGGCTGAGGCTGAGGCTGAGGAGATTGTCGAGTACAAGGAAATTGAGTGGAAGGGAAAGACATATTACGTAGACGGTCAAAATGAGGTATACGAGATGGATTCAGATGGAGATTTGATTGATACACCAATTGGAGTCTGGAGAGAGGAGACAAAGAAGTTAGTTAAATACTCTGCAAAAATGTAGAAAGAAGATAGAATGACATATTGGCCAACATATATTGTTGGCGGATTTTTCGTAAGTTTACTTTTAGTCGATATCTATCAATATTCTTGGGATATGCTACCTTTACATGCTGCACTAGGGATATTAATTACTGGACTTTATTCCGCGATATCTGTCTTCCTTGGAAATGATGTAAGTATGGCAGTCTTATTTGTTCCCGCAGTGTTTATCCTGATGTTTATGTTAACATCTTGGCTATTCTATACAAATCTGAAATCGCAACACTGTTGCATGACCTGTGGTCAGAGTTCGAGTCCAAGTTCGAGTCCAAGTTCGAATCCAAGCAATTTTTCCGCCTTTATCTCTTGGCTCATGAGTTCCCCGCCAAAAAAGTGTAAGGCTTCTTAAAGATAAGCTGCATATCTCTATAAGAATGCTTTCCTATGCTGTATATTTGATTAATACCCTATATAGAGTAAAAGATAATCTAGTCTACGTGTATGATTCTATTTGTGACATCTACGCGACAAAGACATGGGTATTTACAACCGACAATGCATACCCTGTAGTTACCTCTTCTTCATGGAAAACTCGTGCATATAGGTTCTATTCACCTGAGACACATCAGTTTAAGGGAGATGGGCATCGTACTACAGTCGATAGTGTTACAGCAGAATTGCATGGAGACAAGGTATACGATCTCAGCAGTTTCTTTTATTCTGTAAAATGGAGTACTCCGCCTAGTCTTTATGAACTTGTCCTTCTGTATCTCATGCACGAAAAGATCTGTATATCTACTGCTATTGTCGATTCCTATATTCTGACTATAATGGATTCGAATGGAGATGATCATACCATCCTTCTTTCGTCTACCTTTGCCAAGGATCCCTTTTACGGGTTCGAGGGTCTAAAAGTTGATTAAGATGCTTGAAGTATAAAGGGGTCCTACCATGTCAGTCCCTACCCTTGAAAGTCCCTTACCCTCTGGTGGATGGAAATTGTATTTCCACCCAGCAAAGGAAACGCGGTGGCATATGGATACGTTTAAGTGTATATATACTCTTCATACGTATAGAGATTTAGCAAATGTGTTTGCTGCTCTAACACCAACAGATTGGTCTCGTGGAAAGTTCTTCTTCACGCCAATAGATATTCCCCCTCTTATGGAAAATGCGAAGAATATTCGAGGGGGATCCTATTCGATTCGCATTGAACGACCAAACGTTGGTCCTATTATGCAGAAATATATTGTTGCGGCAATCTTACAGAAGTGTTTTACTTCCCCTGATGATAAGTTGTCCTGTGTACGTATAACTCCTCGTCGTGATTTCAATATTCTCCAAATTTGGAATCGTGACTGTGAAAAGTTCTCAAATCCACTTGGCTTGACAATTCTTGATACAAAGATTCCTCCAAATGAGGTCAAATACGTCCCGCACGTCGAGAAAAAGATCTAGAGCGTGTCTTTCGTTTGCGTCTGTTTTAACCCGTCGAGTACCACCATTAGGGGCTAACAAATTGAAATAATCAGGGAACCCTGGTAAATTTATCTTTAACACTTTTGTTCACTCGACATTCTACTTATATATTCAGATTCAGACTCGAGGGTTCGGTTTTCTGGGAATACATTTACCTTTTCCTATAAAATACATCCATCCATAGCTTTCCCAGACGTCAATGACCTTTTCAATTGCCTCAATAATATTCAGACCAGTCTTATAGTGCTCAATGATATTAAATGATTTACCAATAGTATCTTTCCATAGGGCGTTATTCTCGTCAAAGACAATCTGGTCACTGAAGTGTTTCACGAATTTTTTATTCTTTAAGAGAGCCCTATACATAGCAATCATTGCCATATGTTTACTATGTTTTTGTTCTACGGTTGCCGTGTCGCTCGGAGTTTTGTCAAAAGGGAGTTTCAAATAAGAAAGCAATGAATAGGATTGACAGAGAGTATCGTTCGTATCCACGTGAATATTTTGATATCCTTCATCGGCGCTGCATACTTTTTTCTTGTCCATAAAGACGTGGTGGTAAGAATGTTCAAAGTCTTGCCCTGCTTCTTCGACGAGTAACTTTCCCTTCTTTTTCATCACTTCCTGGATAATTGCACGAACTGTAATATCTCCGAAGATTTGATTAATATAAGAATAATGCGCCCGTCCAAATATGACCAGGTTGCGATCTGTACATATTTTTCCAAGCGTGTCAACACTCATGAATCTATTTATGGGCGAGGTATTTCGTCATTTTTTGCAGGAAAGAGTAGAGTATCTATCGTAGTTCGTACACAAAAAAGACGGTGGGCTAAAATTCCTAAGGCAAAGAGTGCAATTGATGTATATAGAAAGGATGTGTTAAAGAGGAATGCGATGATCCCCGCGGCGAGAATCGTCATACCCACATCAGCGATTGCTAATCCCATAAATCGGTAAGAGTGAATACCTTTCTTTGGGGTACCGAGGGCATCTTTATACGGACATAAGCTCATCTATTCTATAGATGAGATTGTGTACAGATTGAGGAGTTACATATCGTCGCCTTCTACGGGTGGTGGAAATTCGCATCGACTTACAGCACTAGGTTGATAAATTACTCTAGAATACTCGTAGACGTAGCCCGCACATAAAAGTGTTTGTCTGAAGCATGGATCAATCATACCTACTGGTTCGCCAGTGTAATTTATGTCACGTATTTTGAAGCATATTATTTGTTGCTTGTCTTTTTCTCCTTCTTTTTCCATGTCGGTTTCTTTTATTTTATTAATTGTTTTTTCAATATTTATTTTAGTTCGCTTATCAAAATCTGGGCTGTTTAATTTGGTGGAGACTGATTCCGAGACTAAACAGTCTTTTACTAATTTATGAAGAGCTATATTAATATCTTGAATCGCTACTTTTCTTTTTGTGTCATTCGTTGAATTATTTGGTTTAAGACGATCATCTCCGTAAAGACTTTTATTTTCTCCATAAGACTTGGCTAATTGAATAAGAGTTTTTTCCGATATGCTTGCAGGCTCATTTGCAGTTATCGCTGCATTTGTCTTTGTTAGCTCTTCAGACGGTATCTCATAATACTTGAGAATCTCATCTATCAGAAATTTATTAGCGTTATATTCAGCATCTTCCTAAGATGTCTCTTTTTGAGGTGTCGCAGGGGGTGCTTTAGATGTTAAACCCAACATACTCCTCCAATCACCACCACGCTGACGACGAGTCTTCACCTTAGACTTCTGCTTCTGCTTCTGTTTACGACTTCTGTTCTTAGAAGCGGCTGCCATTCTATAAGGGACCAGTATTTTTATTCGATGTATTTTTATTTTTTTCACCGGAAATACGTATTTTAAATGTGACACCTTAGCGAGAATCCTTCTGTTTGAGGGGGGCAAGTACAAGCTTGATTTCACCTAGGTTAGCCACTGTATACTTTAATATTAGCGGATAATCATTCTTCAAATACATTTCGATAGAAGGGCACAGACTCGTGCACTTGGTAAACAAGACGAGGTGTTTGAGCTGGAAAATACCCTGAACCACCTCATTCGTATTTCCAGACTTGTGTACCTTCATTGTAGCATTGTTTTCAGACATGATAGTCTCCTGCTCAGCAAAATCACCCTCGCACTTGAATACTAGATCAGTACCCGCAGAAGTAATCTCTACATCCAGCTTTTCTCCCAGAGTATTCATATCTCTACAGATCTTCTGCAGATCCGTGGATGGCATATGGATAATGTTACTAAAATTCAAATTAGGGATCTGAATTTCATCGATATTAGTGTCAAAGAGTTTGAGAAAGTAGTTTGTGACGGTTGATTTTTCCGCATTCTCCATGCGAATACCCAGCTTATTTGGGTTTGATGCAGGCAGATAAAGAGTGAGGGAATCATTGTTACCCATGGTCTTAATCAGCTTAAATAAGTAAATCATATTCACTCCCAAAATATGCTTAGCGGGGCAAAAGTAGTTTTCGAAGCGGTCATTGAATAAACGCAGATAGACGAGGACTGTATGAGTTTCATCTACCGACATCACCTTCACTCCAGTCGCATCAATCTCCAGATTTGCCTCAGTGAGAATCTCCTTGAGAGCTTCAATGAGTGTACGAAATGCACCTGCCTGCACAGTTCTGATTTCCAACAAATTTCCATTGGAATTGGTCTTGGGTGCGCTCATCTATAGCCCGGAGTCTTTCTATCTTTAAGCGATTGACCGCGTCGGGTTCTTCGTTTTTGACTTAATAACCTGTGTGCTTGGCGGAAGGCTAAAGGAAGAAGTAAACCAGCATTTTGTATGCCGTGATATACTGAAAAATAGTAACCTCCTCGTTGCTTTCGTGTCACACGACTATTACGACGTGATGTCCTAGTAGGCATTTATTTAGTTTAAAGAAAATACATGTAGGGTGGCTATATGAGTGATCCCATAGCATCCACAGACACAACTCCTGCACCTCCTCGCAAATTCATCGCATACACTGCATCTCCGTCTAAGACCAGTCTAACCGAAACCTTTTACTCTCTGCAGTCTCTGACTCCTGACGAGGGATCTTCATCCATAAACGATTTGTCCACGGACAATTATCCCGCAGACAGAGTTCCTCTAAAGGATCCGAATGGATACGATATGCCAAACCCGGCAAACCAGGTAATTTTCAAGAACCAACCTATATCTTGGTGGATTGACTGTATTAACACAGGCTCTATTGACTACACTCCTGTGAGTAACACCGTAAACTGGTCCTACATTGATAGCTCTGGTACCAAATATCATATTCTATATGCCATTTCCACTTACATGATTCCCAATCGAACGGGTACAATGAACATCGACCCTACTACCCGCGTAACTACCGTAGTTCTTCAGGACAATGGTGTATTTAATATGACCCAAACCCATGCAATGGGTTAGACATCACGCGAGTCTAAGGAAATAACGCGCGAACCACCTGCCCATTCAAGATCGCCTTACCAATACACGGAAGTTCTACAACATCCTTTGCCTCCATCGAATGCTCCAGCTGTTTAAAATAATCATTCTTGTATACACCTTTCGTTAACACGTCAATTGATCGCTTGACGTGTTCATGAGATACAGGTACCCGAGAATCAAGAAACCACCTAAGAGGCACGTATTTCTGCACAGTTCCATTAGTCATGTTGATTGTCCACTCGTTGATTTTTTCGTTCACAATAAGACAGTCATAGGATGTATTCACAACCGACCATCCTTTTTCTATATCACCATTCGAGCGTTGAACAATAAGGT
>Ga0114960_10000756_pt1 | contig 26655 bp, 25 predicted proteins | sample C_130625_MF_Meta_FD_92637 | JGI IMG/M metagenome (GOLD analysis project Ga0114960, IMG submission 92637) | Freshwater microbial communities from Lake Croche, Canada to study carbon cycling - C_130625_MF_MetaG | ecosystem: Environmental > Aquatic > Freshwater > Lake | place: Lake Croche, Canada... | reverse complement strand
TTACCTACTCCGCATCATACGATAATTATGTAAAAGATATCAATGGTGGTTTGGGCGTTATTGCCTCCTACGATCAACAAGCTGAAGGAACTATTTCAACTACTATGGTAGGTGGGATTTACTCCTATCATGTGAAACTCAATAGAAAAACAGCCTTAATGTTTGGTGCAAGAGCAGCTTACTATCAGAAATTTTTAGATTGGAACAAACTGACCTTTGGTGATATGATAGATCCGAGAAGAGGTTTTATCTATCAAACTGGAGATGTGCCAAGAGGAGGAAGAAGAGGTTTCTTTGATGCTTCAGCGGGAGCCGTTATTTTTACAAAACGATTTTATGCGGGTGCTGCACTAAATCATTTAAATAGACCTGATGAATCGATGATTTTAGGCACTTCAAATTTACCAATAAGAGTTACTGCACACGCAGGCGCAACTATACCAATTGGAAGAAGAGGTCGTTATTCAGATGGTACTACTTTAAAACCTGCCATAATTTATCAATATCAAAATGGTTTCCAAGAATTAAATTTGGGTGCTTTTGTTAATTTTAGTAATTTAAATATGGGAGTTTGGTATCGAAATAAAGATGCCTTCGTATTTATTGTGGGAGTTAAGACAGATAAGTTTAGTTTTGGGTACAGTTATGATTTAACTGTATCTAAATTGGGTAATGGTTTGACCGGAGGATCACATGAAATCTCCATGCAAATTGGAATTAAATGCAAAAGAAAGTCTAGAGATTTTAGAAAGATCTCATGTCCTTCTTTTTAATAGTGTAACGAATACAAATAATTGAATTTTATTTTTGTTTAATATAGATTGAATATGAAACTATCGCAAATAACTAAAATCGGAATGCTTGCCTTCTCTATGGCAATCTTAGGAAGTTGTGCTAAAGACGCTTCTACTTCTACTGGCTGGGAATACAACAATCCTGACAATGGTGGATTTGAAAAATTCGACTTTGCAGAGCAAGAAACTGGTCCTGGATTAGTAATGATTGAAGGTGGAGCCTTTACCATGGGTCGTACAGAACAAGATGTTATGTATGATTGGAATGCAAAAGCTTCTAAAGTAACAGTTTCTTCCTTTTATATGGACAGAACTGAGGTTACCAATTTTCATTGGTTAGAATATGTATACTGGATGAAGCGTGTATATTATAAATCATACCCACATATCTTCAAAAAATCTTTACCGGATACTTTGGTGTGGAGATCACCTCTTTCTTACAAAGAGAAATTTGTTGATTATTATTTCCGTCATCCAGCTTACAGAGATTATCCAGTAGTGGGTGTATCTTGGTTGCAAGCCAATGACTTCTGTAAATGGAGAACTGATCGTGTTAATGAATTCATCCTGGTAAGAGAAGGGATTCTTGATTGGCATTTTGCAGAAGGAGAAGATGTTGCTGCAGCAAGTGATCCGAAAAAATATGATAAATTTCGTTCTGCCCCAGAAAACATGTTCAATACTGATTCTTATTTAGCAGGACAATACAACCAAACCACAAAAGATGGTTACACAGTAACTAGTGACACTAAAGGTGACTACAAAGATAAGACTACAAAGAAAGATGTTCCGAGAGATCCTTACTTTTTAGATAATTATGATCCAGTTTATGCTGTTAAAGACAATCCAACTGATCCAAAGTCAGGTGTTTTTAGAGGCAAGCGTCAAGTGAGAATGGAAGATGGAATTCTTCTGCCTAAGTACAGACTCCCAACTGAAGCGGAATGGGAATTTGCGGCTTTAGGTTTGGTAGGAAATTTAGATCCAAACTCAGAAAACATAAGCGAAAGAAGAATTTATCCATGGGATGGTCATTATGTAAGAAATGATGAAGAGCAATTTCAGGGTTCGATTCAAGCCAACTTTACAAGAGGTCATGGTGACTTAATGGGTGTTGCTGGTGCACTTAATGATGGTGCTGACGTTACTGCAAGAGTAGATGATTTTTGGCCAAACGATTATGGTTTATATCATATGGCTGGAAACGTTTCAGAATGGGTAATGGATACTTACAGACCGCTTTCCAATGAAGTAATGGATGAATTCATGCCTTTCAGAGGAAATGTTTACCAAACTAAACTATTGGTGCCAGATGGTTTATATGACAAGCAAGTGAAAGCAAGTGAGAATATTTATGATGTTTATGGCATGAAAGAATTCGTAAACGAATATGCTAGAGTAAAGTATTTGGCGATGACCAACAAGCCTGTAGACTTATCAAAAAAATTCCAGACTAATTATACCAATCAACAAGTAAATAATTCAGTTTCTAACAAGAAGCAAATTGATTTCTCTTACAGCGTTCAAGGAATTGTAATTAATGACACTGTTCAATACAATGTTCTAAATTACGACCAAAAGAATGGTGCAATTAATTGGACAATCAGTGGCGGAACTTTATTAAGAGGAAAAGCATCTGATACTTTAATTACTGTTAAATATAACCAAGTAGGTGATTTTGGAATTAAACTTACTCAAGGAAAACTTGTAGAGGACAAAACCAATTTTATTAAGGTTGTTAAATCTCGACCAGAACTAGATGGTTTGGTGAATACAAAAACAAGTCAAACAAAGATAAACTCTGTTGAAGACAAGCGTAAATACCAATTTAACAGTCCAAGTAATTCTTACTTGTCTAACAGCAGTCAATATACTTTGAACGACAGTATTCAATTTGCTGTACTAGATGATATCAATGCTTTATTAGATACTGCAATATTCTTGTACAACAAAGGAAATACAATTAAAGCTTCGGCTTACATTGAAAAAGCCTTGTTTGGTAATGAGACACAATCGGTTACTCCTGCTGACTTTAGAGCTGGATACAAAGCTGATGCTGACTTCATACCTGGAATTGGAGTTCATTATTATAAATTAGATGAGGATGGTAAACCAGAAGATGAGCCAACTACATTCAATATCTTTAAAGATGATTATTTAGAATTTAGGTTTAAGAATTACAAAACAGACCCAACTATTTCTACATGGTTATTAACTTTAAGAAATGGATTAAGTGAATTCACTGTTGAAAGTCGTGGAAAGCAACGTTGGAGAAATGTAACGGAAGAAGAGAACATTGGACGTTTGAATTACCGTAAGGATGATTATATCGATTATTTGGATGGTGACTTAGAATCTTCTATTTTTTATAACAATGCTCAGAGAAAAGGAGACATTAACTCAGGGACAAGAGATGCTAAACAAGTGATGTATCAAAGTCAACATGAGAATTATGATTTGAACGGAAATCTATTAAACAACGGTGTTAGTGGATGGCCTACAACTTTAATCTCTGATAAATCTAAAGTATACAAAGGTGGATCATGGGCCGATAGAGCGTATTGGTTATCTGCTGGAAACAGAAGATTCCTTGACGAAGACAAAGCAACGGCGATGATTGGCTTTAGATGTGCCATGGATCGTGTTGGAAGTTCTCGCTCGAGTGTTCAAGATAAGAAACGAAAAAAACATTAATTTTAAAGCCCGATAACATCGGGCTTTTTTTTTATACTATGAAACTCTATAATTTATTTATTTCCTGTTCTTCGGTATCCATTGACTCAAGGACAATTGCGCCAGGAAGTTTATTCATTGCCCTTAAAGGACAGAACTTCGATGGAAATTCTTATGTGCATTCAGCTATAAAAGATGGTGCGAAATACTGTATTTCTGATAGAAAGGAAATCTGTGATGAAGAAAAGATTTACTATGTAAATGATTGTTTAGAATTTCTTCAGCACTTAGCGCTCTACCATAGACAGCAATTTAATATTCCTGTAATTGGAATTACGGGTAGCAATGGAAAAACCAGCACCAAGGAATTAATTCACTGCGTACTGAAACAAAAATATCAAGTGCTTTGCACTTCTGGAAACCTCAACAATCATATTGGTGTCCCCCTCACCCTACTTCAAATGAATACGCAGCATGAAATTGCCATCATTGAAATGGGTGCCAATAAATTTGGTGATATCGCTGAACTTTGTCAAATCGCTAGGCCTACACATGGCATAATAACCAATATAGGAAAAGCACATTTGGAAGGGTTCAAGAATTTTGAAGGGGTATTGAAAACCAAAAAAGAATTATTCAACTTCATTTCAGAAAATAATTCAGGTATTATTATCGCCAATAGTGATGATGAAATAATCACTAACAATCTGCCTTCAAATTGTGAAGTATTTACTTACGGAACAAGTGGAACGCCAAACATCAAAGGAGAAATAATAAGCGTTAACCCAGAAGTTGAATTAAAATATCAATCATCTGATTATACCTCTGAATCTATTCAGACGCAACTAATCGGGAAATATAATTTTTACAATTTCCTGGCCGCTATCTGCTTTGGGAAAATATTTGATGTAAGCTACGAAGATATTAATCATGCTATTAGTTCTTATATCTCTAAAAACAATCGTTCACAGGTAGAAAAAACGGACAAAAACACCCTAATTGTTGATTGCTACAATGCGAATCCTTCGAGTATGCTCTCTGCTTTAGAAAGTTTTATCATGATTCAAAACCAAGAAAAATTAGCAATTCTTGGAGACATGTTAGAATTGGGCAGTGATTCTAAGTTAGAGCATCAAAAAATAATTACTTATTGTAAGCAGCAGAATTTAGACCTGTATACGGTTGGTGCTTTATTTTATGAAGAAAACGAACTAGGAATGCGTTGGGAAAGCACCCAAAGCTTATTAGAATTTCTAAAAGATCATCCCATTAAAGACAAAATGATTTTACTAAAAGGATCTCGAGGAATTGCTCTAGAGAAATTAATGAGCGTTTTGTAATTAAGAACCGAATTGCATCAAGTAACCTTTCAAGAAAGGATCCAAATTTCCGTCCATAACACCATCAACATCTGAAGTTTCAATTCCTGTGCGAACATCCTTCACTAATTTATAAGGCTGCATTACATAATTACGGATTTGAGAACCCCATTCAATTTTTTTCTTTCCTGCTTCAATCTCATTCCGTTTTTCCATACGGTCTCTGATTTCCAATTCATATAATTGAGAGCGCAACAACTGTAATGCCTTTTCTTTATTGGCCAATTGCGACCTAGACTCTGAATTCTCAATAATAATTCCTGACGGAGCGTGTCTCAATCGAACAGCAGTTTCGACTTTGTTTACGTTTTGTCCACCTGCTCCACCCGATCTAAAGGTTTCAAAAGTAACATCTGCAGGATTGACATGAATTACAATATTATCATCCACCAAAGGATAAACATATACTGAAACAAATGAGGTATGTCTTTTTGCATTAGAATCAAAGGGAGAAATACGCACCAATCGATGCACCCCATTCTCTCCTTTCAAATAACCAAAGGCAAAAGCACCTTCAAATTCGATCGTAACTGTTTTAACTCCAGCGACATCGCCTTCTTGATAATTCAATTCACTTAATTTATGCCCTTTCTTTTGTCCCCACATCATATACATGCGCATCAACATGGAGGCCCAATCACAACTCTCAGTCCCACCGGCACCTGCAGTAATTTGAACAACAGCACTTAAGGCATCTTCCTCACCAGAGAGCATATTTTTTAACTCCAATTCTTCAACACCTTCTTGAATTTTAAGAAATGATTGATCGAGTTCTTTTACTTCTGCCATTCCTTCCTTAACAAAATCTTGAAGAACATCTAAATCAGCAGCTCCGGATTTTAGAGAATCGAACTGTTCCACCCAAAATTTAAGTCCTCGAATCACCTTCATCTGAACCTCAGCTTTTTTGGGATCTTCCCAAAAATTTGGATCTTGTGTTCGTAATTCCTCTTCCTTTAGTTGTTGACGTTTCTCTTCAATTTTAAGATAAATTGAGATGGATTCAATGCGTTTATTTAATTCCTTATATTGTTCATTGGTCATACCACAAAATTAATTAATTCAAATCAGTAAAACACTTTTTAGGAAGTACTTCTACAAAAAGACTTAACAATATCAAGGTTTTTACTGGCCTAAAACTTGTATTGGAAGTACAAAGACAGATCAAAGCATTAAATTAAAACTATGATAAGACTAATTTGCAAGGACAATACACAATTAGTTGCATTACATATTGGTAAATATTTTAACTTTGTAAATAAAAATAGAACAGATGAGCATACCAGCAGAATTGAAGTATACAAAAGACCATGAGTGGGTTCGTTTAGACGGAGACATTGCAACAGTAGGAATTACAGCATTTGCGCAAGGCGAATTAGGTGACATCGTATATGTAGAGATTGAAACGATTGGAGAAACAATTGACAAAGAAGAAATTTTTGGATCGATAGAGGCTGTTAAGACAGTTTCTGATTTATTCATGCCAATGTCTGGTGAAGTTTTAGAACTCAACGAAGCGTTGGACGGAAATCCTGAGTTGGTAAACAGTGATCCTTATGGTGAAGGATGGATGGTAAAATTAAAGATTAGCGATGCTAGTGAATTTGATTCACTTTTAGATGCAACTGCCTACGGAAACTTGATTCATTAAGAAACAATACCAAATAAAAAAGGGCTCCACTTGGAGCCCTTTTTTTTGATCAAATATTTGATTTAAACATCAATTTTAGCATACTTAGCATTCTTTTCAATGAATTCTCTTCTCGGTGGAACATCATCTCCCATAAGCATAGAGAAAATCTGATCACACTCGGCTGCATTTTCGATGGTAACTTGACGCAAAGTTCTGCTTTCAGGATTCATGGTAGTTTCCCATAATTGTTCGGCGTTCATTTCACCAAGACCTTTATAGCGTTGTACACCAACTGAGGATTCTGTTCCTGCTCCTTTCAAATCTTGAATCAAGCGATCTCTTTGATCTTCATTCCATGCATATTCTGATTTAGTTCCTTTTTTAACCTGATACAAAGGAGGAGTAGCGATATAAATGTATCCAAACTCAATCAACTCTTTCATAAATCTAAAGAAGAAAGTCAAAATCAAAGTCTCAATATGCGATCCATCGACATCGGCATCACACATAATGATAATTTTATGATATCTAAGTTTGGTAATATTTAAAGCTTTGGAATCTTCCTCTGTTCCAATGCGAACACCAAGAGCGGTATACATATTTTTAATCTCTTCATTTTCGAAGATTTTATAGTACATCGCTTTCTCAACATTCAAAATTTTACCTCTAAGGGGCATGATTGCTTGGAAGTGGCGGTCGCGCCCTTGCTTGGCTGTACCACCCGCTGAATCTCCCTCGACGAAATAAATTTCACATAATGCAGGATCTTTTTCAGAGCAGTCGGCCAATTTTCCTGGAAGGCCTGAACCTGTAAGAACATTTTTACGTTGCACCATTTCACGCGCTTTTCTAGCAGCATGTCGTGCACGCGCAGCCAAAATCACCTTTTCTACGATCAATCTGGCTTCCGCTGGATGTTCTTCTAAATAGGCAGATAACATTTCAGAAACAGATTGGCTCACTGGAGCAGTAACCTCTCTATTTCCCAATTTAGTTTTCGTTTGACCTTCAAATTGAGGTTCTTGAACCTTAACAGATAGAACGGCAGTCAATCCTTCACGGAAATCATCACCATCTATTTCAATTTTTTCCTTAGCTAAAATTCCTGAATCCGTTGCGTATTTCTTTAAGGTATTCGTCAAACCTCTTCTAAAACCAGATAAATGAGTACCCCCTTCATAGGTATTGATATTATTTACGTAGGCCTGAATGTTTTCCGTGTATGAAGTATTGTAAGTCAAAGCCACTTCGACAGGAATCCCTTCTCTTTCCCCTTCAAAATAAATTACATCAGATATTAAAGCTTCTCTATTTCTGTCTAAGTATTGAGCAAATTCTTTTAATCCACCTTCAGAATGAAAAGTAACCATGGTATGATTCCCATTTTCATCCGAAAATCTTTTGTCGGTTAATGTCAGTGTGATGCCCTTGTTCAAAAACGCCAATTCACGCATTCTTGCTGCTAAAGTGTCAAAATTAAATTCCAAATAATCAAAAATGGTATCGTCAGGTGAAAAAGTCACTTCAGTTCCAGTTTCGGTAGAATCTCCTATAACTTTAACATCGTAAAGAGGTTTACCAATATTATACTCTTGTTGAAAAAGCTTTCCTTCTCTTCGAACAATTACAGATAAGTGTTTGGATAGCGCATTTACACATGAAACACCAACACCGTGTAGTCCACCAGAAACCTTGTAAGTGTCTTTATCAAACTTTCCACCGGCGTGGAGCACTGTCATAACTACTTCAAGTGCTGATTTCTTTTCTTTCGTATGCATTGCCGTAGGAATACCACGACCATTGTCAATAACAGTTATTGAATTATCTGGATTAATGTATACGGTTATATGATTACAATATCCAGCCAAAGCCTCATCAATCGAATTGTCCACTACTTCATAAACCAAGTGATGCAAACCCTTGAGTCCTACATCACCAATATACATTGCAGGGCGTTTTCTAACTGCTTCTAAGCCTTCAAGTACTTGAATATTGTCCGCTGAATAATTATCCCTAGGTTCTTCTGTTGCCATATTTTATTTATTACGTTTTATTATATTTTAAAGCGTAACAAAAATACGAAAAAGAGCTTGAAATATAGCGTTTAGAAGGGGTGTCTCAGCACTAACTTATCAACAAAATTTCAACTTAAATGTTAAGATTTTATCCAAGAAATTATGGACGGATCATCAGGAAGTGTTGTAGGTGGAATCACGCGAATTAAGTAACCATTTTCATCCAATAAATACTTCTGAAAATTCCATTTAACCGAGTTGTCTTCCAAACCATTTTGGGACTTTTCTGTTAAAAATTTATACAGTGGATGCATGTCTTTTCCTTTTACTGATATTTTGGACATCATTGGAAAATTTACTCCATAATTCTTTACGCAAAACGAAGCAATTTCCTTATCACTTCCTGGTTCTTGCGACATGAAATTATTCGCAGGGAAACCTACTATTACAAAACCTTGAGCTTTATATTTAGAATACACAGCTTCCAATTGTTCGTATTGTGGCGTTAAACCACATTTAGAGGCAGTATTTACCACCATTATTTTCTTTCCTTTCAAGCTTGAAAAATCGAAAGTTTTTCCTTCAATATCTGTAACTTTAAAAGAGTGAATTGATTTTCTTTCCATTGGGTTCATTGAATTTAAAAGTAAAAGTGCGCAAAAAGCTAAAAGTAAAGTTCTCATATATTTTTTTGTTAAAACAATTAAAAGATTAAAGAGTTCGTTAAATTTAAAGAACTTTTTGAAAGTTTCTACGAATAAGTAAGTCTATGAGAATATTTTCATTAATCTTAATTTTTACAATCCCTTATTTTAGTTTGTCTCAAGGCACTATCACTGGTGATTACCAAGGCTTATTAAAATTAGAAAACAACAGCTGGGCTGAAGGACAAGCGTTTTATATGCGAATTTCTGCAATAGCTGGATTAATTGATGGCGTTTCACGAGAAGAAGTGGTGGGCGAAAATACTTTCATTAATAAAAAGGTTCTAGGGTCCTATGAAAATAAAAAATCCTTTGAAATTACCCAAAATGCTATTCTAAAATCTTCAAATGGAAATGCGAACTCTTGTTTACTATCCCTATCATTTCATTTTGTAGATTCCAACGCTTATTGGAGAGGTACTTTCGATAGTCCAAAATGTCATGGAATGAAAGGAGAACTTATTCTCTACAAAACTCAAATTGAATTGGATCAAGATCCATTCCCATTGCAAGATCACAGATGGGTGGCTCGCTTTCAAGAGGATTTAGAATATGGTTTGTCAGCACCAGAAAAAAGACCTCAAGAACTTAAAAATTTTACATTTCAATCTATCTATTTCGAATACAACAAGGATGAAATACCTCCAAACTATTTTCCCTATTTAAATTTAATGGCACGCATGATTTTAGGTCATTCAGATTTAAGAATTAAGGTGGTTGGAAATACAGATTCTGACGGTTCTAATAGTTATAATATTGACTTATCAAAAAGAAGAGCGGAAGCCATAACAAGCTATTTTATTTCCAAAGGATTAAATAAAGACCGCATTGTAATTTCTTACGACGGTGAGAACAAACCCAAGGACACCAATAAAACAGCTGATGGGAAAAAGAAAAATAGGCGTGTAGACTTTTCTTTTATTTAGAAATCTCAGTTAAAAACCAGCTAATTTTTCCTCCAGAATAAGCAGTTTAGCAACAGCATCTGCTTCTTTTTTCTTTTCATTCTCGACTACTTTAACTGGGGCGCTTCCAACAAAATTCTGGTTGCTCAACTTCCCTTGAACGCTTTTAAGAAATCCTTTAGTATAATTAATTTCTTCCTGAAGTTTAGCTTTTTCAGCTTCAACATCTACCTCTTCACCGAAAGGAATGAAATATTCTTTTCCATCCAGCACAAAAGAAAACGCTCCTTGAATTTTATCTTCGCAGTAATTCAAATCGGACAAATTACCGAGCTTAACAATAATTGCATCCAATGGATTCACTTCATTACTATTCTTAACAAAGAGTGAGAGTTTCAATTTATTTGCAATATTCTGCTGCTTTCTGCTATTTCTAATATTAGTAATTACTTCTACGGTTCGAGTAAAGTCCTCCAGTAAAGCTTCATTTACTGCACCTGGAACAGGCCAAGAAGCAATGATGATATCATCTCCTTCTTTTCTTTCCTTCAATAAATGCCAAAGTTCTTCCGAAATAAATGGGGCAAAAGGATGCACTAATTTCATCAGATTTTCAAAGAAAATAAGTGTTGCGTCTTTTGTTTTCACATCGATTGGTTGTTCGAAGCCGGGCTTTATCAACTCCAGATACCACGAGCAAAAATCATCCCACACCAATTTATAAATCAGCATAAGAGCATCAGAAATACGGAACTTATCAAAGGCATCATTTATTTCCAATAGCACTTTATTAAATCTACTTTCAAACCATTCAATAGCTAATGCTGCAGACTTGGGTTGTTCGAAGGAGACTACTTCCCAAGCAGAAACCAAACGATAAGCATTCCATAATTTATTGGTGAAATTTCTACCTTGCTCACATTGTGATGTATCAAAAGGCAGGTCATTACCAGCTGGCGAAGAAATAAGTACGCCAACGCGAACACCATCAGCGCCATATTGCTCCATCAATGAAATTGGGTCTGGCGAGTTACCAAGAGATTTGGACATTTTACGGCCTAATTTATCCCTTACAATTCCTGTATAATAAACGTTTTTAAAAGGAAGGTCTCCTTTATATTCATACCCTGCCATAATCATCCGAGCCACCCAGAAAAACATGATTTCTGGAGCTGTAACTAAATCATTAGTGGGGTAATAATAATTTATTTCTGGATTTTCGGGTGCTGTCAAGCCTCTAAAAACTGAAATTGGCCACAACCAACTGGAGAACCAAGTGTCCAAAACATCGTCATCTTGACGTAAATCTTGAGGTTCAATACTTTTGCCTGTTTTTTCGGTTGCGATCAAACACGCTTCTTCCATAGTGGTCGCTACAACAAAATCATTAACACCAGTGCCAAAATACCAAGCAGGGATTCTATGTCCCCACCACAATTGTCTAGAAATACACCAATCTTTGACATTCTCCATCCAATGTCTATAAGTATTTTTGAATTTATCAGGATAAAAAGAAATGGTATTATTCATTACACTTTCCAACGCTGGCTTGGCAAAATCTTTCATTTCCACAAACCACTGCATGGATAATTTAGGTTCAATAACGGCATTCGTTCTTTCTGAGAATCCAACTTTATTAATATAATCTTCAGTTTTAACCAAATAACCTGTTCGGTCTAATTCCTTCTCAATTTCCTTTCGAACTTCAAAACGATCCATTCCTTCATAATGCAATCCATTGGCATTTAATGTTCCGTTTTCATTAAACAAATCAATGGAAGCCAGATTATATTTTCTCCCAATTTCATAGTCATTTATGTCATGAGCAGGAGTAATTTTAAGACAACCTGTCCCAAACTCCATGTCAACATAAGCATCGGCGATAATAGGAATCACACGATTTGAAATTGGAACAAGAACATTTTTCCCAACCAAATGCTTAAATCGTTCATCATCAGGATGCACACAAATGGCAGAATCTCCTAAAATGGTTTCTGGGCGGGTAGTTGCAATCGTAATCCACTCATCATTTGTTCCATCGACCTTGTAACGGACATGAAACAAGCGAGAATTAACCTCTTTATAGAGTACTTCTTCATCAGAAACTGCAGTAAGCGCATCAGGATCCCAATTGACCATACGAACGCCACGGTATATTTTTCCTTTGTTGTATAGGTCAATAAAAACCATGATCACAGATGCCGAATAATCTTCATCCATTGTAAAATGGGTCCTTTCCCAATCGCAAGAGGCACCCAATTTTTTTAATTGCTCAAGTATTATCCCCCCATGTTTTTCTTTCCATTCAAAAGCATGTGCAAGAAATTCTTCTCGAGATAAATCTGTTTTATTAATTCCTTCCGACTTAAGTTTTTGAACCACCTTAGCTTCTGTTGCAATAGAGGCATGGTCAGTTCCAGGAACCCAACAGGCATTTTTTCCCAACATTCGAGCACGACGAATCAACACGTCTTGAATCGTATTATTCAACATGTGACCCATGTGCAAGACACCCGTAACATTTGGCGGGGGAATTACAATGGTATAGGGCTCTCTTTCATCGGGCGTAGAATGAAAATAGCCTTTGTCCATCCAATGACTGTACCACTTCTTCTCGGCACTATTCGGTTCAAATGTCTTAGGGATTTCCATGCAAAAAATTTGGCTCAAAGATAGCAAATTATCCTGCAGGCAAAACGGAGCAGGTGAAAAAGAAGTAAAAAAAAAGCGTTGAATTGATCAACGCTTTTAAAGGTTTAGGTCCTTAAAACCTGAATATTTAGTTTTTTTCTGGAAGCACTTTACCTTTTATGGTCAACACAACAGGTTCACCAACATTGGAAGTAACAGTAATGGTTTTCACGAATTCACCTACTCTTCTGGTGTCGTAGGACACGCTTATTTGTCCTTTTTTCCCGGGCTTAATTGGTTTTGTAGGTTTATCAGCTGTGGTACAACCACAAGATGTTTGAACATTTTGAATGATCGCATCCTTTTTAGATTTATTTATAAATTCAAACACAAAAAGATCTTCATTGGCAAACTTTATTTCACTTCTGGTAATTTGAGTTACTGTAAACTTTAGCGATCCACTTGATTTTGTGGGTTTTGCTTTTTGAGCTTGAAAGAATGTCGCTACAGACAACATAAGGATTAGGATAGAGTATTTCATATAGTTTTTGATTTAGATTACAAGATTAGGATTAAAATTTAAGCCTGAGAAAAGATTAACAAAAAATTACAACTTTTCATAACTATCCATTAAAGAACGAATCGAATCAAAAGATTGATTTAATTTTGATTTATACTCTTTTTGCGGCAGCCAAAGTACCTCACTGATCCCTTCTTCCATTTGAGGATGCAATGTTTCTGTACCATCATAGGACATCTCGAACCAATGTGTTTTCTTGAAATAACTTTTACCTTTCATGGAATAAACATGATAACTTGGGGACAACTCCCGTTCGATTTTCGGAGCGTGAAAAAGTCCACACTCTTCCATAATTTCCCGTTGGGCAGCTACCCTTACACTTTCTCCCTTTTCTACTTTACCTTTTGGCAAATCCCAATACCCATTTCTAAAAATAAAAAGATAAGTTTCCTTTTTTTTGACCAATCCACCTGCGGCAATTATAAATTTAAAATGTTTAAAAAATTGTGCTAGGGAATCAAGTGGGTCATTGGATATCACTTGAAATTCGATTGCATTAAGACTATTCAAAAAAGCATTTAATGCATCATATTCAGGCGGAAAAAAAGCCGGGTCAATTATCTTAACATTTGATTGTTCATTTTGAACAAACAAAATATTCTTATTATCCACGAAAACTTTATACTTTTGCACCATGATTCACAACAAAGATAGCGCATTAAGAATTGCAGAAGAATTATTAAAGATAAAGGCTGTTAAATTGCAACCTAATGATCCATTTACATGGGCATCTGGTTGGAAATCACCTATTTATTGTGATAACAGAATTACCTTGTCCTTTCCTGCAGTAAGAACTTTTATTCGTCAAGAATTCGCAAAAGCTATCATCGAAGAATTCGGAAAACCAGATTTAATTGCTGGAGTAGCTACAGGTGGAGTTCCACAAGGTGTATTAATTGCTCAAGAATTAGGTTTGCCTTTTATTTATATCAGAAGTGAAGCAAAAGACCATGGTATGGGCAATCTAATTGAGGGGAAGTACGAGGCTGGTCAAAGAGTCATTGTAATAGAAGACTTAATTTCAACAGGAGGAAGCAGTATAAAAGCTGTAAATTCAATGAAAGAAGCTGGACTAGATGTTAGAGGTTTGGCTGCGATTTTCACTTACGGGTTTGATATAGCAACAAACAACTTCGAAGAAGCAAATTGTCCATTTTTAACACTGACTGATTATTCTACCTTAATTGAGCAAGCGGTTGCGTCCAACTATATCAACGAAGCTGATTTGGCTGAATTGCGTCAATGGAAAGACAATCCATCAAAATGGAATTCAAAATAAATGATTCTCGAAAGCAATCCTATTCCGTTTACAGGAGACCTTGTTAAACTGAAGGATTTTTTACTTTCACCTAAAAACTATCTTGAATTACTTCCAAAAGATAAAATATCAAATTTCAACTCAGATATTGAGCACTGTTCTTTTACAGCTAAGGGAGGCATAAATATTTCCTTAGCCCCTCAAGATTGGCAAAAGGATGAAACTTTAATCATTAACAGTGCTGCAGGCAGCGCTTTCAAATTTACTATCCAAGTAATTTTGTTGCAAGAAACGGGAGTTATTACCACAGGTCACATAAAATTTGAGAGTGAATTAAGTGGCTTTATGGCCATCATGGCAAAAAAACCTTTGCAAGAGCTATTTGATTTCATGACCATCCGAATGAAGGAAATCATAAATGAATGAACTCAACTTCCTTGTGATTAAATAATTTCTCCTCACCATCAATCGAAAGCAGCAACTGTCCTAAGTGATTCACTGATTTTATAGATCCTATTACCACGCGGCCCTCTATTTTAAACTTAGCATTGGTATTTAATAAATAAAGCCCTTTTAAGTATTGCTCTTTGATTACTTCAGGGTGCGTGAACAAAAGCACGATCCATTTATTTAGCGATACATTTAAAACTTTAAAAACCTCTTCAATTTCAAAATCTCTTTGAGTTTGAAGTTTTAAACTCGTAGCATTATCATATTTAAATTCAATTTGATTTACATTTAAGCCAACACCTAAAATCATAGATTTAGTCAATCCATCACTGATTTGATTTTCAAGCAATACCCCGCAAATTTTCTTTCCCTCTACAAAAACATCATTGGGCCACTTTATTTTCGCGTCAATATTAAAAAAATTGAGCGTTTCTAGAAGTGCTAGAGAAAGCATCCAATTGTAGTAAGGAAGCATGTCGACTGACACATTGTCGGGGAACAGAATATAGCTGCACAGCAGATTTCTATTTGGTTCAGACTCCCATATTTGATCCCTCTGCCCTCTTCCAGCAGTTTGTTCCTCTGCCAAAATAGCCGTTCCATTTTGACAAAGTTGACTACTAATCAAATTGGCAGCAAAATTGTTAGTTGAGTCTACGCGATCTAATCTGAAAATATCGTTACCAAAAAACATGTTTTGCGCTTAAATGAATTAGAATCAAAGGTAAAATTAAAATATAAGGATTAGATTTGTACCACTAGAAAAAAAACACATGCGAAAACAAAAAGACCCAGAAGCTTCCGAACAACTTTGCAAAATAATTGTTGAAGGTATGCAAGAAAATAAAGCGAAAGACATTGTTGTACTTGATTTACGCTCTTTGAGTAGTTCTGTATGTGATTTCTTCGTTATTTGTTCTGGTGAATCATCAACACAAGTAGATGGAATTGCCAATACGGTTGCTCGATATACCAGAAAAGAATTAAAAGAAAAACCTTGGCATATTGAAGGCAAGTCGAATAGTGAGTGGATTCTTTTAGATTATATTAATGTCGTTGGACATATATTTTATAAAGATGCTAGAAGTTTTTATGAGATTGAAGAATTGTGGGCGGATGCAATACGAACAGATATACCAAATGTTATTTAAATAGAATATGGCAAAGGAAAAGAAAAAAGGCGGATTTTCAGTTTATTGGATTTACGCTATTTTAGGAGTTGCATTAATTGCATTTCAAATTTATCAAAGTGGCAGTTCCACACAAACAATATTAAAAAAGAAAACACTTTTTACTTTAATAGAGCACAATGGTGTTCGAAAGGTAGAAATTGTAAATCAATCTAAAGCTGACTTTTATTTAAATGCTGAAGGCATTGCATTTGTCAAAAGCACTAAAGGAGGTGAATGGTCAGAAATGAAAAAAGCTCTAGAGAAATCTGGTCCAGTAAAAGATAAAGAAATCGTATTTGAATTAGAAAACATAGGTGATCCGGGTAATTTTGAAAAGGACCTTGATCAACTCAAGTTTTCGAATTACATCCCAGTTAACAAGGTGAATTATCTTGCACAGATCTTAGGCTATATACTTCCTTTCGGAATTATCATTCTCATTTGGATCTTTGTAATGAGAAGAATGTCCGGCGGCGGCGGCGGCGGCGGCGGTGGTCAAATATTTAACATCGGAAAGTCCAGAGCTCAAGTATATGAAAAAGGAAAAAGCACCAACACAACTTTTGAAGATGTTGCAGGTTTGGTAGGCGCAAAAGAAGAAATTGTAGAAATTGTAGAATTTTTAAAGAATCCCAAGAAGTATACTGAGATTGGAGCGAAAATTCCAAAAGGTGCTCTACTTGTTGGACCTCCAGGAACGGGAAAGACTTTATTGGCTAAGGCAGTAGCTGGAGAGGCTAAGGTTCCATTCTTTTCTCTTTCAGGTTCAGATTTTGTTGAAATGTTCGTCGGTGTAGGAGCCTCTAGAGTAAGAGACCTTTTTAAACAGGCAAAAGAAAAAGCTCCAGCAATAATCTTTATCGATGAAATTGACGCGATTGGAAGAGCAAGAGGAAAAAATAATGGATTCAATTCCAATGATGAAAGAGAGAATACTCTGAATCAATTACTAACAGAAATGGATGGTTTTGGAACCAATTCGGGTGTTATTATATTAGCAGCGACCAATAGAGCAGACGTATTAGACAGTGCATTAATGAGAGCGGGTAGATTTGACCGTCAGATTTATGTGGACATGCCAGATGTTAATGAAAGAAAAGACATTTTCAAGGTACATTTAAAACCAATAAAATTGGTGGACAATATAGACATTGACTTTCTAGCGAAGCAAACACCTGGTTTCTCTGGTGCTGACATCGCAAATTTGTGTAACGAAGCAGCACTTATTGCAGCGCGTCAAGGCAAAAAGAAAGTAGAAAAACAAGATTTTTTAGACGCAGTTGATAGAATTGTTGGAGGCTTAGAGAAGAAAAATAAAATCATCACAAAAAGTGAAAAGAAAGCAATTGCTTTTCATGAAGCTGGTCATGCAACCATCTCCTGGTTATTAGAATACGCTCATCCTTTAATTAAAGTAACCATTGTTCCTAGAGGTCAATCTTTGGGTGCTGCTTGGTATTTACCTGAAGAGAGAAGTATAACCACCTCTGAACAAATTTTAGATGAAATGTGCTCTGCGCTCGGAGGAAGAGCTGCTGAACAATTAATTTTTGGAAAAATAAGTACAGGTGCCTTGAGTGATTTAGAAAAAGTAACCAAACAAGCTTATGCAATGGTTTCTATTTACGGTTTGAATGAGCGTGTAGGAAATATTTCTTATTATGATTCCCAAGGCCGTGATTCTTTCACAAAACCTTATTCGGACGTAACTGCTAGAGTGATTGATGAGGAAGTAAGTAAATTGATTGAATCACAATACCAAAGAGCACTAGAAACTTTAAGAAATAATCAAGATAAATTAACTCAACTTGCTGAGAAACTATTAGAAACAGAAGTTATCTTTAAAGAAGACTTGGAATTAATCTTTGGTAAGCGCGCTTGGGAACCCGAAGAGATGCTTGGTATGGAAACTCCTAAAGTGGAAACAGTAAAAGTCAGAAAGAAGAAAGCAACTGTAGCTGCTAAAGGAAAAGAAAATACCGCTCCTACCATTGAGAAGTCAGAAGCAGCAGAAACTTCAAATGTCGAAGCTGAGAATCCTTCAGAAAAAAAAGAAACGAAACCTGATGAATAATTTTGTTTGTATTTTGAATACTACCGACCGCTTTTTGTTTGAAATTTCAAAACAATTATTAAATATTAATGAGATTGAATTTCAAGAGCGCAACTCAGTAGATACCATGTACCAAAATTTTGGCGCTTATCAAATTTTCGTAAATAAAGAAGATGAAGAAAAAGCCAAACAACTTTTGAATAATGAGGGTGAATAATCTCCTACAACGCACCATCACAGGTGTGGTGTTTGCCAGTTTGGTCATTGGATCAATTCTTTGGAACCCTTATTTACAAACCTTGGTGTTCTCTGTGTTTATGGTCTTAGGATTAATGGAATATTACCGATTATTTAAGGACCAAAAAGATATTCAAGTCAGTTCGGAAATAGGAATTTTTATCGGACTGTTCATCTTCACCTTGTTGGTTGGCATCAGTCTTAAAATTCTTCCCGTAATCTCTATAACCTTTATCGTTCCGCTATTGTTTACATTAATTTTAGTTGAATTGTGGAAAAAACATCAAAATCCAATCAGCAATATCGCGCTCATGATCTTTGGAATACTTTATGTAGTCATTCCTTTTTATCTGACTATCGATTTAAATCTAAGAAACACCTTTTATTTACCTACGGTTGTTGGAATGTTTTTGTTGATTTGGGCAAATGACACTTTCGCTTATATATGCGGAAGATTGTTTGGAAAGCATAAATTATTTGAACGCATATCACCCAATAAAACCTGGGAAGGTACCCTTGGCGGAATTGTATTTACCTTGCTATTAGGGTTTATTATTGGCAAGTACGTCAATGAAGGAAATACATTTTTCTGGATAATTTCAGCAGTGATTATTGCTCCAGGTTCCATTTTTGGAGATCTATTAGAGTCTTTATTTAAGAGAAGCTTGAACATCAAAGATACAGGTACAATTCTACCAGGACACGGAGGAATCTTGGATAGATTTGATGCTGCATTATTTTCAATCCCATTTTTTTATTGTTGGAATATGGTCTATTATTATTGGAACTGAAATAAAATTTCTAATTTTAACCATGAAACTACACCGAGAAGGAACACTACTCATTATTTATACGCTTATTACAGTTGGAATCCTTAGCGTAGGAAATTACTATCTATTCTTAAAACTCAATTGGATCTATTTGTTGATTGCCATTGAATTATTTCTCTTGGTATTCTTGTATTTAGTTATTCAATTTTTCAGAATTCCTAAAAGACATCGAACCTATACAGCAACAGATATAGTTTGTCCAGCAGATGGTAAGGTTGTAGTTATTGAAGAAACCTACGAGCCTGAATATTTTAAAGACCAAAGACTTCAGGTATCGATATTTATGTCCCCCTTAAATGTTCACGCTAATTACTTTCCAATTAGTGGAACTGTTACTTATCAAAAATACCATCCTGGAAAATTTTTGGTGGCTTGGCACCCAAAAAGCAGTACAGAAAACGAAAGAACTACCATGGTAATTGCAGGGAACGGTACAGAAATAATGGTGAGACAGATTGCAGGAGCGGTAGCTAGAAGAATTTGTTTTTATGCAAAAGATGGCTCCATTGCTGAAAAAGGTGAGGAATTTGGATTTATTAAATTTGGATCTCGTATCGATTTATTTCTGCCTATTGGCACAGTACTTGATATTAAAATCGGAGATATGGTGCAATCAAAATTAACTTTGATTGGCAAAATTTAAATAATAATTAGTTAACTTTATAAAAAAATAGAAATTATGAAAAAGGTATTTTTAGTTTTAGCGCTTTCAACATTTGTTGTATCAATGGCATCTACAAGTTACGCTGCAGTTAGTGGTGTGAAAATGGAATTGAAAGATGATCACAAGAAAAAAAATAAGAAAAAGAAAAAAGCATGTTGTTCTTCTACGACCACTGGAAAAGCTTGTTCAAGTACTGAGCAAAAATCATGTTGTTCAAAGAAATCAGGAAACTAAAATTTTTCTTTTTGACACAAAAAAAGCCACATTAATTGTGGCTTTTTTTATGTCTTTAATTCCTATACGCTATAAATTTCATTAAATGCTTCGGCGTTTTTCTCTAAGATTTTTTTCCTTTTCAACTTTAATGTAGGCGTTAATTCCTCATTTTCAATGGAAAACTCTTTGGGTAACAATTTGAATTTTTTAAGCTGTTCCCAATTTCCGAATCCTAAATTATACAAGGAGATTTCTTCTTGAATGCGATCGATCAGTTCCTTTTGTTGAATTAAATCTGCATTGTCCAATTTCCCAAAATTCAGATCATGACGTTGAATCCATTCTCGGATAAACGAGAAATTAGGTACTATTAAAGCTGCAGGGAACTTTTGTCCTTCTCCAATCACCATAATTTGTTCGATGAATCTAGATTCTTTAAACTTATTCTCCATGGCTTGAGGAACAATATATTTACCTCCTGAGGTTTTGAATATTTCCTTTTTTCTATCCGTAATCTTCAAATAAATACCTTCTTGAAAAGTTCCAATATCGCCCGTATGGAACCATCCCCCTGAATCAAAAACCTCCTCATTTGCTTCCTGGTTTTTATAATATCCCATCATGACATTTGGACCTTTGACTAGGATTTCTCCATCCTCTTCGATTTTAACTTCAACCTCATCAATTAAAGCACCCACACAACCAATTCGAATCCCTTTGGTAAAGCAATTTACAGAAACCACCGGAGAAGTTTCCGTCAAACCATAGCCTTCCAAAATTGGAATTCCAGCTGCCATAAACATGCGCATAAGTCGCGGTTGAAGGGCAGCACTTCCTGAAGCAATGGCCCTAACATTTCCCCCTAAAGCTTCTTGCCATTTAGAAAAAATCAATTTACGCGCAATAGCTAACTTAAAATGATACCAACTACTTTTTCCAACTGTTTCATACTCCTCTGCTAAACGAACAGCCCAAAAGAACAAAGCTCTTTTTATACCTCTTAAGTCCTCCCCTTTTGCCATTATTTTATCAAAAACCTTTTCAATTAAACGCGGTACCGCTGAAAATAAATCTGGTTTCACTTCTTTGATGTTTTCACCAATCGTATCCATAGATTCAGCGAAATAAATGGAACAACCAATCTGCATGTATAAATAATGCAACATGCGCTCATAAACGTGACAGACAGGAAGAAACGACAGCACCTTTGAATGATTATCTGCAGGAATTGGACGCATACATGCCGATACATTGGAAAGTAGATTCTTATGCGAAAGCATCACACCTTTTGGATTTCCAGTTGTACCTGAAGTATAAATAATGGTCGCTAAGTCTTCATATTTAACCTGTTCCATTCTCGATTTCACCTCACTTTCAGCAATGGAAGCACCTTTTTCGTGTAGTATTTTCCAATTCTGAAAATTCACAAGGGGATCAAAAGTGAAAAAATCAATTAAACTTGGTGTATCTTTTTGTACATGCTGTATTTTGGTTGCCAAATCAAGATTAGAAACAATCATTAATTTTGCTTCAGCATTATTTAAAATATACCTATAATCACTCTCACTAATATTAGGATATAAAGGAACCAAAACTGCTCCTACTTGTTGAACAGCAATATCCATAATATTCCATTCGACACGATTGTTTGAAGATACAGCAACACGATCTCCAGGTTGAATTCCAAATGCAATTAAACCTTTTGAAACTTGCATTACTTCAGTTAAAAATTCACTGGTAGCAACCGGAACCCAAACACCTTGTTTTTTGGTGACAAACATGGTTGGATTAGGATAATTTTCTAATTGAAAATATGGAACATCAAATAATCTTTTTGCTGTTATCATTGGTAGAATCGTTTACACGAATATACTGAAAAATATCAAAGAAATAATAGGGCAAAAAGAGTAATCAGCAAGATGCTGATAATATTAAGAACAAAGCCAACCTTTACCATTTGACTCATCTTAATATAACCGGAGGCAAAAACAATAGCATTTGGAGGCGTTCCGACGGGCATCATAAAGGCACAACTAGCGGCTAAAGTCAAAGGAATCGCCATTTGGACAATATCAAAACCAGAGGATTTTGCAAATGCTGCAACAATAGGAACAAAAATAACAACAAGCGCTAAATTGGATAAAATTTCAGAGGCAAAAACACCAATAATCACCATTACCAGTATAATTACTCCAATAGAATAGCCACTGTATGATTGCAGTACTTTTGTTAATTCATTTATTACACCATTTACCTCAAGGAAACGCGCCAAAGCAAGTCCACCACCAAAAAGAAGTAAAATGCCCCAAGGAAGCTTTTCTGTGTCCTTCCAGCTTAATAATTGTTTATGTGTTTTATCACCCGGAATTGAAAACATCAAGATAGCTCCAAAAATAGCGGCGCTTTCGTCATGATAATCAAACCCTGTTTTTGCTTTTATCAACTCGCGAAATGACCAAAGAAGAACGACAAGTCCAAATATCGAAACCGATACATACTGAGGGCGCGTCCAAGGTTTCTTTTCTAAAGCAAAATCATGTCTATCATATCGTTCTTTACCAAGGGCAAAATAAAAGAATACAAAAGTGATCAATAACAAAAGGATACTCAAGGGCATCCCGATTTTCATCCAATCAAAAAATCCTATCGTGATATGATAATTCTGCTGTAAAATTGCAGCCATCTGAGTATTCGTAGGAGTACCTACAAGCGTTCCCATGCCGCCAATACTGGAAGCATAAGCAATCGATAACATTAAAAACAAAGAGAATTTTGACTTCTGATGCTCAACTGGCATTGCTTTAATTATAGCAATAGCAAGCGGCATCATCATTAATGCAGTAGCTGTATTAGAAATCCACATACTGAGGAAACCAGTTGTGAGCAAAAAGCCCAATAAAATCCTAGGCTTTGTATCGCCTACAATAGTCAGAATGGCATAAGCGATCTGCTCATGAACTTTCCATTTTTCAAGTCCGAGCGCTAGAACAAAGCCACCAAAGAATAGATAGACATTGCTGTTCCCGTAGGCATTTGCAAGATCATCAGAGCTAAGAAGTCCAAGGGGTATTGCTAAAATAAGTGGAAGAAGCGCCGTAACATAAATGGAAACGGCTTCTATCACCCACAAAAAAATCATCAATCCACCTAATGCAATAGCATTCCAATAGGTGGAGTGACCTCCTGTTAAAAATAGAACCATTAGGAAGGCAAACAACCCTAAGGCCGTTAGTAAAGTCTTCCATTCTAATTTTAACATATTACTAATTAGTTGTTTAGCGTATTTAAAGCATCGATGAAATAACCAGTTTTTCCTTCAACTTCAAGAAAAATGGCTCTAAATTCAGCTTTACCTTTTGCTTTATTGATACTGCTCAAGATTCCTACTTGAAAATCAGCTGCTTCGTTGATTAATTTTTCTGATGCTTCAAACTTATCTTCTTTAGTAACTTGAACGAAAAAACACTCGTCAACTACATCATAAATCATCTCATTCAATGTTCTTTTCAAAATTCTTTTATTGCTCATTTTTCTAATTTTTTATCAAATATAGTCAGTTCTGCTTGTTTGTTAAGCGAATGAACAAAATTAATTGCAAACAACAAGGCTAAAACTGAACGCAATCCCATGGTTTTCTTTACTTTTGCAGCTATGAATTACCCTATTTTACAACTGCGAAAATCAAAAGATCAATCCTTACAAAGAAAACATCCTTGGGTTTTTTCAGGGGCTATCTACACGCCTACCGATACCCTAAAAGATGGAGATCTTGTTGCTGTGCATGACTGCAGAAATCAGTTTTTAGCCATTGGTCATTACCAACATGCAACCATAGCAGTGCGTGTTTTAAGTTTTCAGGAACAAGCAATTGACGAAGATTTTTTCACCCATAAATTGAAAAATGCAGTTTCTTTAAGATTAAAATTAAACCTTCTAAATAAGCAAAATTCTATTTTTAGACTGTGTCATGGTGAGGGAGATGGATTGCCTGGTTTGATAATTGATTTCTATAATGGTGTCGCTGTTATCCAATGTCACTCTGTTGGCATGTATCAATCTTTAGATTTGATTGTTGCAGGACTGAAAGCAAGTTTAGGAAAAAAATTAACAGCTGTTTATTCCAAATCATCCGAAACATTAAACAAAGTAGATGGAGTGGTTGACGCGTACTTATTTGGTTCATGCGTGACACCTCATACTGCGATAGAAAATGGCGTGCAGTATCAGATTGATTGGGTACTTGGACAAAAAACAGGATTTTTTATTGATCAAAGAGAAAATCGTGCCTTACTTCATAAATACGCTTCAGGTAAAAAAGTATTAAATACTTTCTGTTACTCTGGTGGATTTAGTTTACAAGCATTACTAGGGGGAGCAACCCTTGCACACTCCTTAGACAGTTCCAAAAAAGCGATAGAAGCTACAGAAGAAAATGTAAAATTAAATGACTTCAAAGGCGAGCACCAAAGCATTGTTGCCGATGCAATGGAATATATGAAAGATTTAAAAGAAGATTACGACATCATAGTACTTGATCCCCCTGCATTTGCTAAGCATAGAGACAAAAGACACCAGGCAATTCAAGGCTATAAAAGACTCAATGCGCATGCTTTTAGACAAATAAAATCTGGAGGAATTGTATTTACCTTTTCTTGTTCACAAGTGGTCGATAAAACCATGTTTACCCATACCATTATTGCAGCAGCAATCGAATCCGGACGCAATGTCAGAATTTTAGAACAATTACATCAAGCTGCAGACCATCCGATCAACGCTTACCATCCGGAGGGAGAATATCTCAAAGGATTAATTTTACAAATTGATTAATGCTGTCTATAAGTTATAAATCAATTCTTGCTGTTGCTTTACCTATGATGGTATCTGGATTTATTCAATCCATTGTATTAATTACTGACGCTTCCTTTTTAAGTAGGTATTCAACCGAAGCATTTGATGCCTTAGGCAACGGCGGATTAATCTACATCACACTCTATATAATGCTTGTAGGAATGAGTGATGGTTCACAAATTATTATTGCAAGAAGAATTGGTGAAGAGCGATTTGAAGCCATTGGAAGGGTTTTCGGGACCACCTTTATCACGCTATTATTTCTTGCCATTGCTTTATTTCTTTTCCTTTATTTTTTGATGCCCGATTGGATTGTTTCCTACTCACGAAACACGAAAATTGCTCTGATGCAAGGTGACTTTTTAAAAATTAGGGGCTTCTCCTTGTTTTTTGCGGTGCTTACCTTAACTATACAAGCCTTAATGATTGGAAAAGGAAAAACATGGGTAGTGTTAATCGCAGCTGTTGTTACCGCCTCAAGTAATGTTTTATTAGGATACACCTTGATTTTTGGAAACTTTGGATTTCAGCGTTTGGGTCTTGAAGGAGCTGCTTATGCTTCAACCATTGCAGATGCCTTAGGAATGATCACCTTAATACTTTTCTTAATTTTCTCAAAAGAGAGGAAAGAATATCAACTATTCTCCTATTTTTCGTTTCAATGGAAATCATTTATCGAATTAATTAAGGTAGGAAGTCCACTATTATTTCAAGGATTTTTTGCCTTAGCTACATGGACCCTTTTCTTCACTTGGCTAGAGCAAAAAGGGAATTTTGATCTTACGGTTTCGCAAAATATTCGCTCCATTTATTTTTTGGCATTTGTTCCTATTTGGGGATTTGCAGCTACTACTAAAACCTATATTTCTCAGTACATCGGCAATAAGAATTTTGAAATGCTTCCAATTATTCAGAGGCGTATTCAATTGCTAACAGTTGCATTTCTATTATTTACCTTTCATGGAGCACTTTTTTACCCGGAGGCCTTGATAAGATTTATTAATCCTGAAGAGCAATATGTACAAAAGAGCGCAGAAATATTGCGTTTAATCTCTTGTTCTATTTTTCTTTACGGAATGATTTCAGTTTATTTTCAAACCATTCATGGAAGTGGAAATACACTCGTATCCATGACCATAGAGTTTATTGCGGTGTCAATTTATACCTTTTGTGCTTATTGTTTTATTAAAATATTTCAATGGGATGTCTATTGGATATGGACCGTTGAGTATATTTACTTTACAATTCTTGGAGGTTTATCCTTATTGTATTTGAATTTTTATGATTGGAAGAAGAAAATAGTTTAAGATGAAAGCGCTGCGCATTGTTTTTATGGGAACGCCTGAATTCGCTCTGACGATACTCAAGGAAATTGTTGCAAGCAAACACGAGCTTGTAGGAGTTGTAACTGTTGCTGATAAACCAGCGGGACGTGGACAACAACTTAAAGAAAGTGCAGTAAAGACCTATGCGAAATCTTTGAATATTTTGACCTTGCAGCCAGAAAAACTGAAAGAGGAACAATTTATTGAAGAATTAACAGCTTTGAAAGCAGATGTATTTGTTGTGGTGGCTTTCAGGATGCTTCCAAAAATTGTTTGGGCGATTCCACC
>Ga0114960_10000752_pt1 | contig 26748 bp, 16 predicted proteins | sample C_130625_MF_Meta_FD_92637 | JGI IMG/M metagenome (GOLD analysis project Ga0114960, IMG submission 92637) | Freshwater microbial communities from Lake Croche, Canada to study carbon cycling - C_130625_MF_MetaG | ecosystem: Environmental > Aquatic > Freshwater > Lake | place: Lake Croche, Canada... | reverse complement strand
CCTCTCATCGCTCTCCAGTACCACGAGGTCCGCATCAACCTCGAGTTCAACACGATCAACAACCTCTGCTACGACCAGACACCCCTTGTTTCCAACGTCCACACGATCCGCGACCGTGTCTCAGCGGCCGGCCTCGTCGCCGCGTCACTCTACGTTGACTACATCTACCTCGACACGGACGAGCGCCGCAAGTTCGCCCAGGTCTCCCACGAGTACCTCATCGAGACACTCCAGTTCACGGGCGGCGAGTCGATCACGAGCTCATCAAACAAGCTCAAGCTCAACTTCAACCACCCTTGCAAGGAACTCATCTGGGTTGTCCAGCGCGACTCATTCGTCTCATGCGACGACAACGTCATCGGACCCTGGAAGGGCCAGCAGCCCTTCAACTACTCCGATTGGTGGGACCGCGCCGTGCTCGAGTCTGGCTACTCAGTCACACGCGTCGAGGGTCTTGCGGGCAACAACCCCACGGTCACAGCTCTCCTCCAGCTCAACGGTCACGATCGCTTCCAGGTTCGCGAGGGACGCTACTTCAACGAGGTCCAGCCTTACCAGCACCACACGAACGTCCCCGCCGTCGGCATCAACGTCTACTCCTTCGCTCTCCAGCCCGAGCAGCACCAGCCCTCAGGCACATGCAACTTGTCACGCATTGATAACACAACACTCCTCCTCACGGTCTCCAACAACGCTGTTGGCACGGCCACATCAGCGACGGTCCGTGTGTATGCGACAAACTACAACGTGCTCCGTATCATGTCTGGCATGGGCGGACTTGCCTACTCCAATTAAACTGTGTGTCACAAAATATTTCAACGAATTACGAAAGTGTGGACAATGTCCCCAGTTTCATAATTTGAAAATTATCTTCTAAAATTAGATGGCATTGACAGAACACCCTAAATATATAACAACCGCTGGATATGGATGTATTTATAGCAATTACGGCATAGGACCAGGAGGACCAGAAGAGCCTACGATCGTTACAAAATTCTTTGGAAGTGATGGTATAATAAGTGTTAATACATCTAGAACATATAATGAAGAAAAAATAAGTCATAAAGAAGTAATAAGACGATGTGGAGATTTTCCTACAATGTCTTCAGTATTTGGCATTGATCTTAGTTCAAAAGATATTCTAGTTAGAGGATATACTGATAATATTAATGTAAAGGGTCCAGGTGGTGTTATTAGAACAGTAAGTAAAGTCTATCCATTTTCAGATGTATCTCCAAGTCAGATTTGTGAATCACCTAATTACGAGGGTTCTAAGTTATACACTCCAGTACATAAGACACTACATGGCTATTATCCAGTGATCAAAATGAATTATCTAGGAGATACTCTCTATAAAAAGAGATATCTAAGATTAAGTTCATTTATACAATCTCTTGAACTACTTGCCTTATTTCATACAGGCATGATACATAATGATCTTAAAGGGAATAATATGCTTATCTCTTCATTAACAGGAAGAATTTCACTCATTGATTTTGGAGTATGTAAACCATATAATACAAGATCTGATACCGCACCTTATTCAGAAAGATCTAGAGAAAAGATTGGCCCATGGTTTGCGTATCCTCCAGAATATAATTTTTTAACAGATAGAGGAAGACGATTTAATAGACCTATAGATATAGAAAGTATTTTATCAAACTATGATGAAAATAAAGCCTGGTCTTATAATCCGGTATTACATACACAGCCTAGAGAGACAGCTCGTAACAGGGTGATGCGTATATTAGATATATTAGAAAAGGTATATAATGAATATTTTAATGATAGGTCAAATATGCCTAAGATCTTCTTAGAAACAGCCATCACTGGAGATACATATGCTCTTGCTATTGAAAAAGATACAATTTATGGAAACGATGATATAACTCCTGTAAATATAGGAACCACTACAATTAATGGAAACCAATTCTTAACTCGTATATCTGCATTACTTACTGCTTTACATCCTAAATATCGCCCTTACCATATTAATATTATTAAACTATTCAAGCATTACAATAGAGCAGTTTTTACTGGAGCAGTTAGTTTTATAAAGGTTGAAGGTGATGAAGAACCTTATACCGAGTTAAGTATATTAAATGGTGTCCCAGCAAATATTCAGGTTTATCCTGGAATGGCTCTAGGAAAGCCTGGTTGTCCAATTAGCTCCGATGATGTAAAAGACAATTTAATTCTTCTATATTTTTTATTACAAAAAAGCAGTGCTGAAATTAATAAAATTATTAATGATCTTGCTAAAACACATGCGAGTGTATTAGCAGAAGCAAAAACATTTATTCTAGAGAATCCTTCTACGCTCTTTCCTTTACCACCTCCTGTGAATGCTCCTAGAGCTCCTGTGAATGTTCCTAGGAATGCTCCTAGGAATGCTCCTGTGAATGCTCCTAGAAATGCTCCTAGGAATGCTCCTAGAAATGCTCCTGTGAATGCTTCTAGAGCTCCTGTGAATGCTCCTAGAGCTCCTGTTAGACTTCTAATGCCACCAAGAGTTCCTCTTAGAGATCCAGAAGCCCTTAGAGCATTACTTGATCCTAGAGTTCCTAGAAATCTAGTTGCTCGAGGAGCTCCAGAAGCTCCTAAACCACCAGTTCGCCCATTTGTTGCTCTTCGTCCACTTGGTCCATCAGTAGCTAATGTAAGAGCTGCGGCGGTTGCTCCTCCAGCTAGGCCTGCTGCCCGACCTGTATATCATCCTGCTCCTGAGGCCTATGCTGAAGTAAATGCGTTAAAATTCCTTGAAGGCATCGGTAGAGGTGGTAAACGTAAGACAAAGAAACAAAGAGGTGGAACAAATGAAACTAGATATATACCTCTTATAAATATTACAATGAATCTAATCTATTCTGGTATACTTGCCATGGGTGTATATATGGCAGCCTTAGAAGGATCATCAAAGGAGTCTGTAGAAGACCTTCTTATAAATAGTCTTAGTAAAAAGACTGGTGGAAGAGGTGTTACCTTACAAGCTATGCCAGAGGTCATCTTAAAAGCTATGCCAGAAGGCATCTTAAAAGCTATGCCAAGGGTAAATAAGACTCTAAAGAATAATACGAAAAAATTGAATAGTCGGCCAACTTCAGTAAGTAAATCAACAAGATCAGACATGCCAATCTATTCTGATCTACAAAAAGTCTCATTCTTTAATGAAATAATTACAAGTAATCATCTAAGTAAAATAAACTTATTTCACGCATACTATCTTAAACATCTTTCCCACGAAGATCAAAAAGAAATCATAAGTCTTCTTCTATTTATTCCCATGGCAGATTCAAAGATTGTCCAGGCTATTTTAGATCATTTGTCAAGTGGATCTACTAAGAAATTAATTGCGTATCTTACGGCACTCAAGAGAGATCATATTTCTACTGTTGAAAAATATATACCCCTTGATATAACTAAGACAACTGAAATTTTATCCAGAACTATCGATGAATATATAAGTTCAAATGACTATAGTGCTTTCGGAAAATTATTAGTATAAAAAAATTATACATCTATAGATGTCAAGTGAAAAAGAAAAACTATTAGCGCTAAAAAAATTAAGTTCAAGAGTATCAGATCATTTATTAAAAAAAATAGAAGGCAATAAACCTAAATATGAATATAGACCAATATACACACCACCTAATTTAAATAAAGGAGTTGTTACTGGAGCATTAGTTCCTAGAGCAATAGCTCCTAGACAAATAGAGAATGTAATAGAAATACCAAGACCAATAGTTCCACGTCAAACTATAGTAGGCAATCTTGTATCTATTCGTCTAACAAATGGTTTAGGAAATCGTATTTTTCAAGTTCTAGCAGCCATAGAATATGCGAATAAACACAATAAAGAATTCGTTCTTTGTAAATATGTATGTCTAGATGGATCTAAGCCACATGAACAAAATCTTAATGAAATGATTAAAGAATTGTTTCCATCAATCAAATGGGTTGATTTTTTCATAAACTACACTGAAGTAAGAGAAATAAAACAATGGAAATATTCAGAATTACAATATAAAGTCACAAATGTTCTATTAAATGGATTTTTTCAAGATGAAAAATATTTTCCTTCTAATGATAAAATACCAGTTCTAAAAACAACTTACTACGAAAATACATACTTTGTTCATATAAGAGCAGGAGACTATTTACTATATGAAAACGAATGGGGATTTGATCTTACAGACTATTATGAAAATTGTTTTAATACACTTGGAAAAGATGTAAATTACCTTGTATTCTCAAATGATAATAAATACGCAGAAGGATATATGAAAGAGTTTAATATTAAATATACACTATCAGATAAAACAGAACAATTAGATGTCTTAAGAGAAATGGCAAATTGTGCTGGAGGTATATGTGCGAATTCAACCTTTAGCTGGTTAGGAGCCTTTTTTCAAGGAGATAAACGTGGTAAGATATTTATGCCAAATATATGGAAAAAGGGATACGATTGTTCAGGCATATATCCTACATGGGCGACTACTGTTTCTTTTAAAATAAAAGAATATGTATCTGTAGTATTACAATATGGATTTGCTAATCGTTTATTTCATATATTTAATGGAATGTCCTATGCTAAAAAATATAATAAAGAGTTTATTTTCTGTAAAGATAAATTTATTAAAGGTAATATTCCACATGAACAGGGACTCGATCCTATGATATTATCATTATTTCCAGATATAAAAATATTTAATAGATTTACTAATTATACAGAAATTAAAGAAATTACACACCAGAAATATTTAGAACTACAAAATGTACCAGGTAATGTATTACTATATGGGCATTTTCAAAGTCCTAAATATTTTTCCTCATTAAATATATTTCCTAAAATAAAAACTGATTATTATAAAGATACATATTTTATTCATATAAGGGCGGGTGATTATATAGGAAACACTGGACATGATATAGATCTTAGAATATATTATAAAAATTGTATACATATACTTGGAAAAGATGTAAATTACCTTGTATTCTCAAATGATAATAAATACGCAGAAGGATATATAAAAGAGTTTAATATTAAATATACACTATCAGATAAAACAGAACAATTAGATGTCTTAAGAGAAATGGCAAATTGTGCTGGAGGTATATGTGCGAATTCAACCTTTAGCTGGATGGGTGCTTTTTTTCAAGGAGATAAACGTGGTAAGATATTTATGCCATCTAAATGGTTAATAGATAATTTAACTAGTGATATATATCCTAATTGGGCTATAATTATATCTAATACAAAAGAGTTTATTAAATATGATAAAATAGCTATTACGACTTATGGAAAAACAGGATCATCTACTTTAGCACTCAATTTAAAATGTATAGAGCATAATACAATTGCTGATACGTATATTGGTAATGTTAAAACACACTATTTTGATGTAATTGAAGATTTATTAAAAAAATATACAAATATGTTATTTATTGTTACAGTTAGACAACCAATAGATTTACTTATATCACAGGTATTTCAAAATATATCAAAAATATGTCCAGAATATAATAATTTGTCTGTTGAACAATTTTTAGATTATTTTAATAATCTTCTTGATACTTCTCATGAGTATAACTTAAATTGTTATGATTCGTGGTTAAATACTTTATTTAATCTACTTAATATAAATATAGATACATTTAATTTTAATTATACTGAAAAATATACGGTTATTAATAAGAATACAAATACAATATTATTTTATAGATTTGAAGATATAGATTACATATTTAATAATGTATTATTGAAGTATGGGATATATATCAATAATATTAAGGTAAACGATGGTAAAAATAAATTTTATAGTGATCTGTATATAAATTTTAAAAATATATATAATGTAAGAAATAAAGAAAAACAGTATATATATAATAGTATATATATTAATAAATTTTACAAAAAAAATGAAATTTATAATCATATTAGAAAATATACACATAATTTTTATACACTTAAAGAATGGCAAAATACAATAAAATCACATCTAAATCTTATTATTCAGACAAAACAAATAAATACATATGATTCATATGAAAAAATTCCAATGGGGATACATTCTAACTGGATTAAATTATTTTATAATGATATATCTTGGCAAATTGGATCACATGATAATTTAGTGCTATGTGCTATAAGTAATACAACAGATCAGATAAGGAGACCAATAGGAATTAATAGAACTAGTATATTAGATACGCTTGAAAAAAATAATATTGATTATATGTATTTAAGTAGTAAATTATACTTTAAAACTATATCTACATATAAATTTATAATATCTCCAGAGGGAAAAACGGTAGACTGTAATAGACATTATGAAGCATTAATAGCAGGTTGTATACCTATAATAGAATATAGTTATGAAATAGTAGAAAAGTATAAAGGATGTCCAATACTTTACACAAAAGATTATTCAGAAATTACAAGAGATTATCTTGAACAAAAATATTTAGAGATGAAAGATAAGGTATATGATTTTAATAAATTATTCTTATCATATTATTCTAAAGAAGACAATACTACAAGAATAAAGAATCCCATTTATTGCGAAAATATATTAGTTAAAGAAGATATAAAAAATCATAATAATATAAAATGGATTACACTTATAAATTCAGGATATATAAATTTTACTAAAAACTTTCTATTATCTATGAAGATAAATAATTGTGTATTTGATCTTATTATATACTGTATTGATAATGAATCAATGAGTTCTTTTAGTAATTTTCCTAATGTAACATGTATTCCTTTTAATAAAAATAAACTAAATAATAATTTAACAAGATGGGATACCATTGAATATAAAAGAATAGTATTTGCAAAATTAGATGTAATTAAGCAAAGTTTATTATCCTATCCCGATTCTTATATAGGTTATATTGATACTGATATTATATTATTAAAGGATCCTAGTTATACAATAATAAATAAATTTAGATTAAATAATAATGTGCTATTTGTATGTCAGTGTGATGAATCTAGTAAAGAATGTAATAATATGTATGATTGCAAGAATTTATGCTCTGGCGTTATTGTATTCAAAAATACAGATACTGTAAATAATTTATTAAATTATAGTGATAATGATATTAATAATTACAGTGGTGATCAAGCATTTATATCTAGTATGTCAAAGAAATATAGTATTTCTTATGTTACAGTTAGTAAGAATATATTCTTAAATGGTATCTATCCTGGGGTAAATAGATATGATGTACCTCTTATTGTGCCTGACACGGCTGATCTAATTCATTACAATTATTTAATAGGTAATGATAAAATAAAACTTATGCAGAAAAATAATATGTGGTATATTTAAATATAATTATACTATAGAATAAATAGATTTTTATATTAAACATATCATCCATTACTAAATTAGTAATTCATCTTCACATTTAAGATATTTTCTTATAGTTTAGTGTTATGATTTTCAACCAGTATTAGAAATACAACGTTTAACATTTTCATTTAAATATCTTTATTAAATAAAGCATCGGGAAGTAATAGATATTGCTATGGTAACTAATATATTAGATACATAAAATAAAGTATTCTATAGTAGATGGATCGAGATAAACAGTTCTTAGAAAATCTACGAAAGATAAATCCTAGAGCAGCTAATAAAATTTCTCAACTACTATATAATAAACTAAATTATGTAAGTAGAATACCGTATTCTATAAAATCACAGGCTATAAACTTAGAGAATATAAGCTCACAGAATATACACCAGCAAACTATAATATCAAATATAAATAATTCAGAAAATTTAGTAAGTGTTGCATTAGCTGGTGGGCTTGGAAATCAATTATTTCAGGTATTTGCTGGAATTGTCTATGCGATTAAAAATAAAAAGAAATATGTTATATGTAAAGCAATTAATAATTATCCATCTAAACCTCATGAAATTAATATCGATCAATTATTAATAAAAATATTTCCCGAGCTACAATTTATAGATTCATTAGATTCATATACACAAATACGTGAAAGACGTAATATGGAATATGATGAATTGCCTCATATTAAAGGAAATGTATTACTTCGTGGATATTTTCAGGTTGAACATTATTCTTTACTTTTACCAAGTATTCCAAATATACGAACTGATTACTATGAAAATACATACTTTATTCATATACGTTTAACAGATTATACTGGATTTCTTGGTATGGATTATGATAAGACTAGATATCATATGAATTGTCTTAGACTTCTTGGATCAAATGTTAAATATCTTATATTTTCAGATGATAATAAAAAGGCTGAGGAATATATAAAAAAATTTAATATTAACTATAAAATGTCTGATAAGATAGATGCTCTTGAAACTCTTATTGAGATGGCAAATTGTGCTGGAGGGATATGTGCGAATTCTACATTTAGCTGGATGGGTGCCTTCTTTCAAAGGCAACCTAGAGGAAAGATTTTTGTTCCAAAAAAATGGATAAACTTTAATCCTACTGGCATCTTTCCTTCATGGGCAACGCGTGTAGATTCGTAGAATTATATATGTATAATAGAATGAATAGTGTTATAATATATATTCATAGAGGATTTAATGATTATTTAGATGATGTTATTGCTATTACAAGGCATTATAATAAGAATACTAGGATTACATTAATAGACGATAATAAAAAATACTAATATATAATTATTAAATTTACACTTCTAGGGATCTTCCAAATCTCTCACTAAAAAATACTTATCTTTATTAAAATATTAACCTGGTAACTGCATATAATTATTATTCTTTAAAAAAAATGCTTGCTTTTCTTGAGAAAAGTAATCTATTTTTAACAGTAAACATATTTCTCTTACTATTTCAAGAAATAAAAATGTATTAGGATGATTTAGTGTTAATAGCAGTTTGGTATCTTTATGATTATTAATTATAGTTGATACTCTAATATCAACTTTGTTTTTAACTTCGCGTTCTTCTAATTCTCTAAATGACAGTTCATAGTTACTGTAATCAAAATATACATATGGTATCTTGATTAAGACGCAAGATTCCTTTTTAAGTGTATTTAGCATATTAGTATTAGATAATAATGATTTTTCTTCAACTATTTCTTGAAATATTATAATATCACTTAGCTTTATTCGTTGAATTGATTCATTATAATCTAGTATTTTATTACTACATTTTTTAGACCATTCGCTTAGAAGAAACTGTTTAAAAGAGTCTGCAAATAAGATCCATGCGATATTGTAATCAGTACCTTCTAATAATTTTTGAAAATAAAAACATAATGAGACTGTCTGACAATTTCCTATGAATGTAATATTCATCTATATAAAATAGATAAAATAATTGAGAAAATCCTGATTATTCTAAATGTAAAAGAGAAGTAACTGTAACTGATCAAATTAAGGAATTAAATATAATTAGTATATATTATATTGGAAATGAATTATCAATCGAAGGAGGGCTCTAATCCAGGCCATTCACTCATCATTGCTTCCATAGCCTGCTGTCGACGCTCCAAGGGATTACCCTTGAGCTTCGCCGATCGCCTCTTCCACCACCATTCGAATCGTAAAGCCTCTCGTTTCGATTCAAATCCTTTCAAATAGCAGACTCTATACCAGCCTCCAGGAACTCTACTCGTAGCACGAGCTCCACCAGATAAGATTCCATTGTGTTGTTGTAAGCGTCTATCTGGATCTACTGTAGCACCAACATAGGTTCTAGAAGGAGCCTCTACTGTGGCTAACAAATAGACATACCATTCCTTCTCCATTCCTAGTATTCATGATGAAATGTTTAGACTATAATAGAATGGATACAAGAGATCTCTCAACACTCGCAAATGTAGGAAGCTATAAGGCCAATGAAGACTGGTGGTTTTATCTTCCTGCCATACTCTTTGTGAATACAGTTGTCATAGCCATAGTTCGTTTTATGTCAAACAAGGTCGGAAAGCCAATTAATCAATGGTATGATGAATTTGGCTTATCTGCCGTCTTATATGATATCACTAGTATTGCGATCACAATTGCGATTACCCGGTACATCTATACATGCTTTTTTATGGAACAAGAAGGATGGTCAATCTGGTATTTCATTGGACTCGCCGTGATCATTCAGGTTGTCTATGATTTCATCTTCGATTTCGGAATTGTTCCAAAGATTCCAAAAAGAGATAATTCTATGATTGATGTTCTTAAGACATATATTGAAGGAGGTCCTGTAATAATTCTATCAGATGCTCTAAAGCTTGGAAGTTCAATAGGTCTTGCTTCTGTATTAAAAAATCAGGATTTTCATTACACGTCCAGTATGACACTTATAACAGTGTATGCTCTATCCTTTCTTCTATATGTAAATATATGACTAAAGGGTCATAGTTACTGATACACATAACAAATCTACATTCGCAAGATCCTTCCACTCAATCTTTAGAATAACCTTTCCTGATAGACTGGGATCGACTGGAAATGACGAGGTCGTTGTAAGAGGGCCTACAAGAATTGGGCATGTCACCGTATCACAGAGATTCTCTATACTGGGAGTAAGAGGAATAAAATTGTAAGTGAGAGAATACTTAGCAGTCCCCCCCTGAATCTCTGTTGGGACCATCATAGCCAGATTAAGTGTGGCATTCTGACCCTTAACTAGAGGATCTGGTAGAAAGGAGCTTGATGTAATCTTAAATAGAGAAGATCCCTTTGAGCAATCAGTCACGGTAGAAGCAAGCATGTAAGTAAGCAAACCAAGAAGATTCATTGTGTTTGACACACGTATTTTAATAAATCAATTTTTATATAATTTATATATGAAGATAATAATACTATGTATATTAATAATATATATAGTATCATTCATAAATACTGATTATGTATATGATTTGTCAGTTTCTAGAAAAATAAATTATTTCAATATATATAATTTATCTGAATTTAGCCAGTGTCTAGATACATGTGATAATGAAATCTATATTGATAAGTTTTTACCAGAGAATATAAGAATCGATATATTTCCTCATAAGGGATGGGGACTAGTTTCTAAGACAGCAATTAAGAAGGGGGGTCTTATATACATGATACCACTTTCTAAATATCCAGCGGGTGATCTTATAATAGTATCAAACGAGCATGGTCGTAAAGCCGTTAATAAAGAGATTCATTTATCTGATATCTGTAGAAATGCGAATATATTTTGTTACTATGATATATTTTTAAATCATGATTACACGCCTAATGCGATACATGATATTAATCTTTTTATATATAAGAAAAAGCTTTTTATTAGTATATTTGCCTTACGTGATATTAAAGCAGGTGATGAGATTACAATTGATTATATGAATTTAATAGAACCAATCTATATTATTCGATCTTATTTATACTATATTCTACCCGATTGGTTTGAAACATATGATCATCTTAATAAAGGTTTCGAATCATATCTTACCCATATGTAATTTCAGTAGTATTAATCTGTATAGCTACATACTTTGTAAATGACGTATTAAATATCATGATATGTTTAATATTATTCCATGTTACGTCATATATATTTTCACTAATACATCTATATGAGCCATTCCCCCAGTGAGTAATTAACTCATTTTCTGATTTAAATGTAATAAACCCATTATTCCACGAATACCGTCTATTTATTGTTCTATTTGATATATTTTCAGGTCTAGATATATACAAATGTAAAAGATAGCGCATATGATCTTTCATTCGCTGAATCTTTGTCTTTCTTTTCATGGTTCCATAGAAATGATTCATGATGAGCTTTGAATTTATAAGAGGTGAGACTGGGTAATGTGTATAGGTTAAGAAGACGTATTCCTTAAGGATATCGTCTCCAAATAAATTCTGTGTAACACATAGATAATTTAGAAGCTGTTGATCAGGACTTATAATATTTATATTTTGTAATTTATCTACAAGTGTAGAAAAAAGAGTTTTTATTGTCGGTGTATTCTGAAATAAAAGAACACCTGCGTTTCTTCCAGGTGTATGTTTGTCTACCTTTGTAAAATCAAAGAGTGTCTGACCATGGTGTTCTGATTCAATTGTCTTATTAAATTCAATGAGAGCATAGATCTTATCTTCTATAGGAATATTGAATAAGATAGAGAGATCATTTTGAACTAGGATATCAGTATCCATATAGAGAATCTTTGAATACTTATGAATCTCATTATAATCAAAGATCTTAAATCTATGATTCACACAATCTGCCAGTGTTTCACATGGAAGAATCATTATTTGAAGAGATTCTGAGAGTTCTCTTATAGAAGAGAGAAGATTCTCTGAGGTCATTACAAGAATATCAAAGGGCTCCGAAAATAGTTTCATACTGATCAGAAGTAATTCTAGCCACTTGATAGGTTCTTCATTTAAGAATATTGTAAAATATAGTAAAGGTTTCATTATGTAATACTATCATAGTATAATTTAAGCATTGCCTTACCATTTTCTTGTAAAACACCCTTTGTAACTGTTGAATTATACCATTTGTTTTTATATAAATATATAGAATGAGATGATCTAGCTATTACCTTACTCATATCAAGTTCGTTTCTCCAAGGATTCTCTGTTGGAAGAATATGCTTCATAAAATAGTTCTTATTCCAAAGTGAAAACTGATGTGTCATAAGATAGTTTGAATATTGAGAAAATTTATATAAGACATCTTTCTGTATTTCTTCAAGTGTATATAGATCAGATGTATCTGAAATACGCAGACAATCCATGTTGTAATTTGTAAAGTAAGATGTGTAAGTAAATAAATCAATATCATTACAGGGCCAGAAGTCTTCTTGCATATAATAAATATAAGACTCTGATATCTTAGCAAGACCCTTTAGAAGTCGATCTCCCCACTCTCCCTTTCCAGTCTTTATATGAATTATATCATTTACGAAATCAGGAGCCTCTTCTTCTGATAAGAAATATATCTTATAGGGTTTCTTTATATGTTTTCTTGTATAATAATACCATGGGTTCCAGAATTCTTTATAGGAATCACACGTATGAAGAACAATTGGAATATCTGTTATACTTTGAAAAGAGTCTAGGAAATGAGTATTCTTTCCAATGTGTAGACATTGGTCTGATAATAAATAATTCAAGCAACCATCTTCGCGTGTATAATATGAATATGGATTTAAAAAAATATAATTATACTCAAGACAATGTGATTTTAATAATTCATTCATATAGTTTGTGTAGATTATACGATCTGAATTTGTTCCTATAAAGGGTATGGGGGGATTATGAATATGAATATGATCTTTTGGGTCAACAGGAGGGGGTATAGCAATGATAATAATTGCCTTATATTCAGTGATTTGTTGTTTAATTGTTCTAAAATAAGCACTTATAAGTTCCTTACAGACTTGTTCATGATGCTTTCCATAATATACCTGTTTTCCTATATGGGCTCTAACATCAACCTCACCATACATAAAACAATAAAGAGTATCTTTATCTAACTGTGTCTTATAGAAATTTGTAATTTGCTTATCTCTTCCTAAGGAATACATTGTTTTTCCAAACTCAAATAAGTTTCTATGGTGTATCTTATAATTTTGAAAGGATAATAAGGCATGACTATCTCCATATATATTTAGATTTGTTTGAACAAGAGATCCTTTTACAAAACTTAGATCATTGGGTTTAATACGTATAGATGTATATTCAGTATAGTCTGAATTAAATCTTAGTATATGCCCACAATTATGCCATTCTACATATACTGTAAAATTATTAAGAACATTAAAAAACCCATCTCCCCATGTAGTATTTATCTTATATGTGGCATTGACATCATAGATAAATTTTATATATCCTTTTTCCCATGAATATTGTCTATCAATAATATCTGTAGAATGAATTTTATTATTTATAAAATATGTAAACATTCGATTATATTTATTCCAAAAGTTTCCAATTGGATATGAAAAATGACAGATTGTCTTTTTTTCATCTGACATTGTATCACCTTCAAATAAATTAATATATGGGATAAGTGTTTTATTATCACACAAGGAGTCTTTAATGGCGTGATAATTAATAAAGGGCTGATCCATACAATAGGGGGGTTTAGTTCCTTCCTTTGTAAATTCATTAATATGATCTCTTATTCTTGAAAAAAGGCCTTTCATAGTTGGAGAATTTAAAAAGAATAGCGTCCCACTGTTGATTCCAGATTGACCTGGTATAGATTCATCAAAAAACTGGCCTCCAAAGTTCAGACTCTTTGTATACCCAGATTCAAGTGCGTATAGCACATCCTTTATTTCTAAATCAAATACATTCTTCAGATCAGACGTAATTAAAATGTCAGTATCTAGGTATAATATTTTTTCATAATCAGCTAAATTAGAATACTCAAAGATATATAGACGAGCACAGGCCGCCTGAAAAAATGTCTTAAATTCACAGGTCATAATTTGTAAGGTAAGATTAAGTCGTGTAGATAATTCATGAACGGTTTGTTCATAATCCTTTGATGTTATAATAAGCATATCAAAGCTATCTACAGATGAATATGTTAGCATAGATAAAAGTAATAAATGAAGAAGTTTAAAATAATCTTCATTGAAAAATACACAGAAATAGAGTAAATGTTTATGTTTAACTGTTTTAGGAAGACATAATAAATGATTTGGTATTATTTCCTTATTCCTCCAAAAATGCTTAAATAAGATTAGACCATTAGAATCGATGGCTCGATCACCCCTTATATCAGATATATCAGTAAGTAATATATAAGTATCATTCTTTAGAGAATTATATATCTTATATAAATCTTTACATATATAATGAAAGTCAGTATCAAGTATAGTTATATCCATTGTATAGAGATTACGTAAGGCTTCATATATAACTGGATTCCTCTTTTCAGCAATAAGAACATGATTTGAAATTGTATCTGGAATCCATGAAATAATAGAAAGAAAGGCATAGTCCTTTATAATATTTTCAATCGGTTCATAAATCATGGCATCTGAATCCATATAGACTCCACCATTAATATATAGAAAATAGTATCTAAATAGATCCGCCTTGTGTTCACCTCTCTTTAAAGAATTAAATTTAGAAATAATATCTGGAAACTCTTCTAATGGATTCTGTTCAAAAAACGGGATTTCATCTCCATTTATATAATTAGTGTATACCCATTCTTTAGTAAGAGATATCTGTATCATATCATAAATGTATTGAGGTAATTTATCTCGTGATTTTTGAAAAAATATCTTTGGTATTCTACTCATATCTATTTTTAGAGATTCTTTAATAATTAAGTAGGCATTTGGAAATTATAGAATTACGTCTTTCTAATAATCTTAAACGTTCTTCCATAAAACATCTACTATCTGGATAGTCTAGTATAACGCCCTCTGATATTCCTAGAAGACCTAGTAATCCTAATGATTCAATAAAAGATTCTGGAACTATCAGCTGAGTTCCTACACTGTATGCTAAAGGGAATGATCCAGACATAGATAGATCTTTATGCTGTAATGAATAAGATGTTGTTGGCCAGAATAAAATATAATGAGATCGCCCAGCGTATTCAATCAAGTCAGACGCATTTAGACTTTTATATTTTTTAACATTTGACAAGGAATTTTCACAATTCATATCTCGATCAACAAGTATAAAGTTTATACTTGAAAAATTCAAGAAAAGAGCTTGTAAATTGAGAAAATTGGTTGCGTTTCCTATAGAAAGAACTGTTATTTTTTCATATTTTTCATATAAAATATTATTCCACAGTGGTAAAATCCAGGTATCTGGATCAGATGGTGGTGACCTTAATTTAAAATGTCGTGTCTGATGTTTACAATAGGATCTTAGATTTAACTGACGATTACTTGAATGTTCAGTTACAATGACACGTGTAGTATTATTCCAAAATCTATCATATCCATTATCATCATCCGTTAAAAGAAAAACATAGTCATATGCCTCTGGATTAAAAAAGGATATAGGATACCATGTTATTACTCTATATTCTTTTTTATAAAAATCAAGCCACCCATAGTCCTTTTCTTTATTTGTATAGATATCTATTTTTAAAGAGTTCTCCTTACAATAATCTAAAACATGTGCGAACATTTCGTGATGCTGAGGGAGTGAATTAAAGATACATATGTTCATTAATCTATGAACTTATATATGGTTTAGACCCAGATACGAGCATCATGGAATTAATAGAGTATCTATTGAATTATTAAATTTTTCAATACGTTTAGAATATCCAAGCGTATTCATACAAAAGTCTACTATATCAAATTTACTTTCCTGAACATAATCTGGATATTTTGAACAGACCGCATTATATATATTCTTTGAATATTCTTGATTATTTTCAAAATATATAACAGGTTTATATTTAGTTATCATTTGAATGGCAGATGAGAATATGAAATTTTCAGCTCCTTGAGCGTCACAATGGATAAATCCAATATTTTCATGATCCATTGAATCAATTGTAACAAACTCTACTTCTTCACCACCTCTCCCTATGGATAATCCGCCAAAATTAGACGGTATTAAATTATTATAATTATCTACAACTCTTCCTTGATTCATATCGATACATTCAGAGGACATATTCCCTATTCCATTATAACAAAATACAGCCTTATTATAGGGTATAATCTTAGTCTGAGATCTTGTATTTTTTACAAGTAATTCGTACATCTTTTTCTGTGGCTCATAAACATAGCATTTACTTTGTGAGTTAAGAAATGAAGAATATATTAGAGTGCTTGTTCCGCAATGCCCTCCAATTTCTAAAAGATTCTTTGTTGGATCAATGTATGCTTTTAGTTTTAATAGAGTATCTTCATCCCAGTATATATTATTATCAAAGATTTCATTACCAATATATCCTTCATTTTTTAATAATGTAATATCACCATATTTTGTATAATATGTGCTTAGATTCTCTTGAGTCATTTTATAAAAAGTTCCAGTAATACATTCAAGATCTCCAATACGAATTGACATGTAACTTGTATATGATTTATTGAATTTTAGAATATGTGTAAATCCAGCCCATTCAGCTTTTACTGTATAGTTATCTAAGTATTCATAACGCCCATTTGTCCATTTTGTAACTAATAGACCATTTGGCTCAAAACGAATAAATCCAGAGTTCCATACATATCCTCTCCCTACTAAATCTGGATAACTGGAATTTAATATAAGTTCCTTATAGTATTTTAATATATGAGAAAAATGTGGTCTCATTCTACCAAGCTTATGTGAGGCGTTTCCAATAGGCCACACAAAGTGTGCGAGAACTACATCTGTTTTTGTAGATGGAGGAGGTGGAGGATCTATACAGTATATAAGACCATATTTTTCCATAAATTTATTATCATATTTATTATTCTTTATAAAGTGGTAATTCACAAAGGGTTGATCTGCGCATTCTGGAAAAGGCTTTCCTGACGCCTTTAGCTCAGTAATATGTTCTTTAATATCATTAAAGATAGATTTCATTAATTCAGATCCTTTAAAAAGCAAAATACCCCCATTCATCGCTACTGTATTCTTATCTATCGTTGTAAAATCAAACCACCACCCACCATGAATTTCATGCTCAATGGTTCCTTCCTTCATTCCATAGATCTTATCTTCAATAGGTTCTCTAAAAATATTCATAAGATCTCCCTGAACTAGAATATCTGTATCTAGATACATAATCTTATCATAAATTATCGCCTCCTCATAGTCAAAGATATAAAGTCTTGATCTAGAAGCCTCATCTACAGAATTAAATGAAAAGAATTTCATCTTAAGTGGGATTCCAGTAAGTTCAGATAATGCTTGAATATCTTTGGTGAAGTCTTCACTCGTTAAAATTAAGAAATCAATCTGATCATACGTTGAATAATATTTCACTGATAATAAGAAAAGTTTGAGAAGTTCAATATATTGTTTATTAAAGAAGACTCCTAGATAGATTAGATTCTTTGTCTTTTTTGTATCATTAAATATACAGACTTCCTTCGAAAACTCATGGGTCTCATTTGTATAAAGGCGATTCGTCTGACCCTTTGTAAATATATCTAAGGAAGCTCCTACATCAAGATAGGTATTTGATGGATTATATTTCATAAGAAGGGGTATCCAGTATTTAGATAAGGGCCCAGCTGAAAAACAAATGAGTTCATCTTTCTTATTTGAAATAAATTTCATCAGACGTTCTGTCTCAGATATAGCCATTGAATCCCAGTTATTGACTAGGAGTGGATCAATTAAAAATCTCTCCTTGATCGGTAAGTCAGATGGACTATCTCCAGACGTAATTAGATAGAATCTCTTTTCATACGATTTTATAAACTTCGTAAAGATCTTCCAATTTGAATTACCAAAGATATTCGCATAAGTTCTTTGTTCTAGAGGAACATTAAAGGTATTTATGAAATCATCATAGATTGCTTGAGTACAATTCCATGGCTTATTACAAGTATTACAAGGTATTCCAATATAGAGATTTGGATTCTTAGTCTGAATCCCTAATAATAAATCATTACGCAATCTTCCTCCCTCAGTAAAGGTCCAGCTATCTAGATTTGTCAACGATTTATTTTTTAAGATAGAATATTCACCATCACTCGGTCTTATTAGACCAAATTTGGTTCCTATTTTAATCTTTGTTAAGATTGCGTCTAAATGATCGTTCATAGACCCCTTGAGAGGTTCATTTATTTCTGTAATTTCAATTGTAGTATCTGAAGATTCAGCATCACCGTGCAATTGGTTCACTTCATTTAAGGCATACGCATTTTTACCATCTGTTTCCCAATGCTGTTTTCCAATATGCGTGCTGTAAATAGAATCAAAGAAGATTGTCTTATATCCCTTCGCATTATATTTTTCTGCGTAATCACGTTCAAAAAAGGCATGTGCTGATGTATAGTTCCCAAGTTCTAAAATCTTACTAGCTCGTGTTAAAGAAGGTTGAAGAGAATAATGTGGCCAATAGGCACAATTCGCGCCTTCAATACCAGGTCGCCTATCATGTATAACTAAACCTGGTTCTAAAGGAGCAATACTCAGACGATCCATATCATTCATCATTAGACCATATTCTCTATTAAAAACAAGCTGATGTATATCTTTATTCTCATATTTTTCTAGAGCCTGAATAGAACGTGTAATATAGTTTTCCCTCTTAAAATATACCCAGTCATCTTCCATATGAATCCAGTATGTCGGCTTGAGTTCATCTAACTTATTCCATATAATATTCATACTCTCTCTATGACCCTTCTCTTTTACAGATTTCATATGGTAGTGAAAGAAAGGAAACAATGTTTGCATTTTCATGCGATCCTCTTCAGATGAATTATCATCTACACAATAGAAGTAGTCAACCTTATCTATATCGAGCCATGTATTTAACATAGAATGTATCGTTTGCTCGAATAAATCATAGCGCTTACATGTTGTTACACTTAACATAATCTTTACTGGGCCTTCTTTCTTTTTTAAGGATGGACCTCTTGCTATAAGAAGAGGTCTATAGGATGCTATAATTCCATCAAGAATTTTATAGTTATTAGGAGACAAAAATATCCCATTATTTTTTAGATTATTTACATATGTAAGAATTAAATCTAGAAACTGAATATTCTTTGGCATATGTGAAATCGCAAACTGAATATTATGAAATAAATTATGAATCCACCATTCTCCAGAATATAAATAATTCTGTCGAAAGATCATCTCTAACATTTTTATACATGTATCATATCGATCAACTCTCTGAGAAACAATAACCATATAATAGGGTAAATAAAAATCATATTCATCCTTCTTCGCAAAGAGATGTTCCGCAACATTGTCATGAATATATTGTGTCTCATAATACTTACTAATCATTGTATAATACGCATACGCAGCTTCAACGGGTCCATTGATACAATAATATTTTATAAGTCGATATATTCCTTCAATTCTCTTGCTTGAATACTTGAAGGATTCTATTAAATAAAAGAGCCCCTCCTGATTTCTATTAAGTTTATCATATTGATCATAGATCTCAATACAGCTCATATATTTCTCCTCAATCCAGTTATCAATTGTTAAGACTCTCTTATAGAATTCAATCGCCTTTTCATGTTTATTACAACTGTTATAACTCTGAGCAGTATAGAAGCAATAACGATTATAAATACCATCCTTCTTTTCAAAGGCCTCAAAGAAAGCCTTTTCTAAAATTAACGCGTCATTTAAATATTTCTCTGGATCCTTATTTCTGGCACCTCTACGTCCTGAAATAAAATAATAGTCTCCTAAGACATCTGTAGGAGGACCCATTTCTTCTTTTGAAGCAGGATATTCATGTATCACACCTACATAATGCCATCGTTTTCTGTTATTAAAAAGTTGACATCTAGAATAACGAGATCCCATGGCATTTCCAAAGATAAATTTATAATGATTCGCATTTAAATCCTCTGGTAATTTAAAATCACCGTATATTTCATCATCGGCATCCCATACAAAGGCATAGTCTGTTTTATTATAAGCGATTTCAAAAGCCTTGCTTCTATTAAAGGCAAAATCACGCCAAGGTGTCTCATCAAGTTCTCCAGGAATACCTTTCTCTTTAAAATAATTCTTAATAAGAGCTTGTGTTCCATCTGTAGACCCATTATCATTGATGACCCAGTAGTCGAATTTTATATATTTTTCTAAATGTTTAAAACATTCAACAATAAGATGGGCTTCATTTTTGACTATCATAGTTAAACAAATTGTTTTCTTAGTCATCTGTACTGAACATTTACGATAACTTTAGATGATTATTTTAGAAATACTCGGATCTGTAGAATTCTGGTTTAATAAAGATTCTGGTAAAGTTTTAAGAGATCTTCGAATCCATTCTGGAATATACTCAATCTTATCAGGATCTGTCATATATGTATTTTTATGAATGACAGCTATGAAGGTCCATTCTCCATTAAAACTTGGTATATAAGCTGTATAGAGATAATAACGGAAATCAGTATTCTTTAAACAAAGATCTTTAATGACTTCTACAATAGTTTTAAGATTCTTTGTATCCCATGGTGAATAAAGACCGGCATTCATGACAAATCCACCCTGGTATAATTTGACTGAATCAAGAATCATTCGTAAAAGCGGCGCCCATCGATCCTTATTAAAATCTGGATCAGTTAAATCAATAATTACACCATCATAAGAATTACCCTCTTTCATAAATTCCCAGGCATCTTCATAAAGTGTTATAAGACGAACATCATCAAAGGCTCCCCTTGACCATTCCATACCATTATCTTTCATATATTCCACAAATTCTTCATCATAATCTACCATAGTTACTTCTACAGTAGGCCATCGTAGAACTTCTCTTGCTGTAGCACCTTCGCCACCACCAAGAATTAAGATATGTTTCTTACAAACAAGTGTTCCTAAAAGAGGATGAACAAGAGCATTATGATAAATAACTTCATCTTGTGTTGTGCTTTGTAAGACACCATCCATGAATATCATTTTTCCATTGTGAGGTGAGTCAATAATATCGATCTCCTGTTTACTTGTCACTAAGTTCACAGCATTGAATTTATAATATTTATAAATTCTTTCAACACCCGTATCTATTTCATTAAATTCTAATATACCCTTGATTCTAGGCAAATCCATTTACTATAATACATAAATGAGAAAGGCTTAAATACTAGTTCAAAAATTGATGTTATTTCCCGGCTTAGAAAAGAACACACATACCCACAGAGATGCCTGCCTCCTCCAGTTCAGAAATCGAACCGATCCTGGGTATCCAATTTAGTATCTTTAGTCCAGATGAGATTGAGCGTCGTTCAGTCGTCGAAATTACGTCAAATAATACATATGAAGGAAATGAACCAAAGATTGGTGGCCTCTTTGATCCCCGCATGGGAGTTCTAGAGAATGGAAAGCAATGTCGTTCATGTGGCCAGTCAAATAATAATTGTCCTGGACATTTTGGCCATTACAGACTTGGTCGCCCAGTCTATTATATTCAGTTTCTTCCAATGATCCTGAATGTCCTAAGCTGTGTCTGTGTATCTTGCTCAAAGCTACTTGTTGATAAGGAGATGCGTTCATCAATTAAGCTAAAGAAGGGTGAGGGTCGTTGGAAGGAACTTATGGAAGTGTCTAGCAATATCTCTCGTTGTGGTCAGGAGACTGAAGATGGATGTGGCTCAAGACAGCCTGATCGCTACAAGCGTGAGGGTATTGCTCGCATCGTGGCAGAGTGGGATGAAGTCACAGGATCGAACAAGGCTGCCGGCACAGGCGTCCACCATGATGAAATGAAGCAGCCTCTAGAGGTTGAGTATGTTCAGCGCCTATTCCGTCGAATCACAGATGAGGATGTAGCCTTCATGGGCTTCAATCCACGCTGGTGTCGTCCCGACTGGATGATCTGTTCTGTACTTGCTATTCCTCCTCCTCAGGTTCGCCCTTCAGTCGTTCAGGAGAACAATCAGCGTTCAGAGGATGATCTTACACACAAGCTATTTGAGATCATCAAGATCAACAAGATGCTACTATCGAAGATGGATGCTGAGGGGTCTAAGATTAACAAGAACAATATCGATGAGCTGACGAGTGTTCTTCAGTATCACATTGCTACTCTTGTTGATAACCAGATTCCAGGTGTAGCACCTTCAGCGCAGCGTGGTGGACGTCCTCTTAAGTCGATTCAGCAGCGTCTTGGATCGAAGGAGGGCCGTATCCGCTATAATCTTCAGGGTAAGCGTGTAGAGTTCTCAGCGAGATCCGTTATTACACCTGATCCCAATATCTCAATCGCTGAGCTTGGTGTTCCAATTAAGATTGCGATGAATCTTACAGTTCCTGAGCGCGTTACCGATTACAATCGTGACAAGATGTATAAGCTTGTTCAGAATGGATCTGCGACCTATCCTGGTGCGAAGACGCTTGTCCGCGCCGACGGCCGCATGATCTCACTTGCTCATGTGAATACCAAGGAGATTGTTCTATATAACGGTGACATGGTGAACCGTCATTTAATGGACGGTGACATGGTTCTCTTTAACAGACAGCCTACGCTCCATAGAATGTCGATGATGGGTCACCGCGTTCGTGTTCTTCCTTACAATACATTCCGCTTGAATGTATCAGTGACATCCCCCTATAACGCTGATTTTGATGGTGATGAGATGAATGCTCATATTCCTCAGAGTTCAGAGGCGATTCAGGAGCTTCAGGATATTGCTGCGGTTCCCTATCAGATGATCTCACCGAGACACCAGAAGCCAGTCATTAAGGTAGTTCAGGATGCGCTTCTTGGATCTTATCGTATTACGAAACAAGGTGAGACCTTTACGCGTAAGGAGTATATGAATCTTATGATGTGGAATAAGCGCTTTGATGGAAAGCTTCCTGAGCCAAATATCGTAAATGGTGCTCCACGCTGGTCAGGTCAGCAGGTTCTTAGTATGCTCTTTCCACCCATGAATACTGATCTTAAGAACAAATTCTACGATGATGACTCAACACCTAATAACATGGTAAAGATTCGCGAAGGTATGATCCAGGGTTCTAGTATTGTTGATGATGATGTTCTCAATAAGACGGGTGTGGGTGTTGTTCATACGACATACAATGATTTCGGTGCTCCAGCGGCGGTTGATCTACTTGATTCAGTTCAGAGCACAATTGAGGCATATCTGATTATGAGTGGTTTCAGTGTAGGTCTCTCAGATCTTGTTGCTGATGATTCTACCTTAGCTACAATGAATGACATTGTTCAGAAACGCAAGAAGGAGATTGATGAGATTGTTCTTCAGGTTCACATGGACTTGTTCGATAATAGCACAGGTCGTTCAAATCAAGATGAGTTCGAGGGCCAGGTCTTTGGTAAGCTAAATAAGGCGGTTGAGGAACTAGGCAAACTAGGCCAGAAGGCTCTTGCTCAGGAGAATCGCATGATTAGCATGTTAAAGGCGGGCTCGAAAGGCTCTACAATTAACGTATCACAGATGGTGGCGTGCGTTGGTCAGCAGAATATCGAGGGTCGTCGCATTCCCTTTGGGTTTACGGATCGCACACTTCCTCACTACAAGAAGTTCGATGACGGTGCTGAGGCTCGTGGGTTCGTAGAGAATAGTTTCGTAAAGGGTCTAACGCCTCAGGAGTTCTTCTTTCACGCCATGTCAGGAAGAGAGGGTCTCATCGACACGGCAGTGAAGACAGCTGAGACAGGTTATATCCAGAGACAGATGGTGAAGGCTATGGAGGATCTTGTTACCCAGTATGATGGCACCGTGCGTGATGCGCGCAATTGTATTGTTCAATTCCATTATGGCGAGGATGGTATCAGCTGTACAAAGGTAGAAGCTCTAAATTTGCCTATTCACGGACTGAGTGACGATGAGATTCGCAATCTAGTAGGCCTTCAGACTGTAAAGTGGGATGAGATTCTTACAGATGTTTCCTTAAGAACAGAGAAACCTGAACTTATCCAGTCCCTCGTCGAACAGGTAATTGATGATCGCAACATGCTTGTAAATGGTGTATTTAGAAATGGTCGCACAAAGGGTCTGATGGGTCCTATGAATCTTGAGCGTATGATTATGAATCTTAAGGTAAAGTTCAATATCCAGTCGAATGCGAAGACTGATCTACTTCCAGAGTATGTAATTGAGACACTTAAGAATATTCAGGCCCGCACGCTACCCTTCCACAAGATGTGGGCGGCAATGCTTCGTTTCTATCTCGGCCCTCATAACTCAATTGTAAAGCATCGTCTAACGAAGCTTGCCTTTAATGCTCTTACTGAGCAGATCCTCTTGAAGAATTGGGCTTCCTGGGCTCAGCCAGGCGAACAGGTAGGAATTATCGCGGCCCAGTCAATTGGCGAACCTGCTACACAGATGACACTCAATACCTTCCACTTGGCGGGCGTTGCTGCCAAGTCAGGCATGACTCGTGGTGTTCCTCGTTTGAAGGAGGTCTTCAAGGTGACCAAGTCACCCAAGGCAACCTCTCTCAGTATCTTTCTCAAGCCTGAGTTCCGTGATAATAAGGAAAAGGCACGTGAGGTAGTTCAGGATCTAGAGCTTACAATGCTTCGTGATATTGTAACAACCGTTGGTCTCTATTATGATCCCAAGGATGAGTCTACTGTGATTCCTGAGGACAGAGATCTAATTGCTTTCTATAAGCTGTTTGAGCAGAGAGAAAATGGAACAGAGGATGAGGCAGCGGATCCCTTTAGTCAGTGGATGCTTCGTCTAGAATTTAACAAGGATGCTATGTTCAATCGTAATATTACGATGGATGACGTGGCGTTTGTTCTCAATGAGAAGTTCAATAATACAATCAAGATGGTCTATACCGATTTCAATTCTCAGAAGCTTATTATGCGTATTCGTCTTGATCGTGAGGTTGATACTGAGGCGGATGATTATACAAATTTTAAGAAGTTTCAGGCGCGACTACTCATGACGGTCGCAGTTCGCGGCGTTCCAGGAATTAAGGCGGCTTCCTTCAGTAAGTCTGAGAATCGTGTTGAGATTATTGATGGAAAGCCCACCAAGATTTCAGAGTATTCAATTGATACTGATGGTAGCAACTTTATTGAAGTCATGAATCATCCTGCGGTAGATCCTACACGCCTCTATACAACAAATGTCTATGATCTTCTAGATGTTCTTGGTATTGAGGCTGCTCGTGGCATCCTCCTTTCAGAGATTGATTCACTCTTTGCGGATGCGGGTGTGAATTACAGACATCTTGGTCTACTTATTGATAGCATGACTCGTAATGGCCGACTCATGTCAGTCGACCGTTATGGTATCAATAAGAATAATATTGGACCTCTTGCGAAGGCATCCTTTGAGGAGACAGAGAAGATCTTATTGCGCGCGGCCCTGTTTGGTGAAATGGACCCAGTCACGGGTGTTTCATCAAAGATTATGACTGGTCAGCCTATGCGTGGAGGCACAACCTTCGCACAACTTCTCTTTGATGAGGCTGCCTTCATGCGTCTCCAGAAGGGATTACCTCCTGTGGCGGACGAGGAGGAAGAAGATGTGGATGATCTTGATGAGGATGATATTGCGGAAGAGCTTGCCAACATGGGAGATGACAAGTGTAATGCGGTGCGTCTACGGATGAATACGGTTATGCCAGAAGGTGACGTGGATCTGGAAGAACCGGATGTGGTGTTCAATGTTCTTGAGTGATTATTTGCGAGATTTACGAGTTTTACGAGTTTTTTTATATTTACGTTTACCTCCTGCCGCTGGCGCTGCGGCATCTACATGATTTATAACAACATTATTGTTATTCTCATTAATATAGTTTCTAAGAACTTCTATCAATACTTTATATGATTCAAGAGCACTTGTGGCAGCGTGGCAGCAATCATTTTCATCCTGATCATTATTAGGAAGTTTATCTATCTTTTCCTTCAATACATTAAGTTTACCTTCGGCATGTGTAAGTGCTCCTTCTAGATCCTCCATTCTAATCTTAGGGCCTAAAAATATCCTACGAAGTATAAATATACGAGATGGCCTCTCTTCTTTTTTTAGTTCTATCAACAACAGTAGCGCACAAGTTTACTCAGTCAAATGCTATTATCCAGTCAGAGTATCCTTCATTCCAGGTCTGGCAGACACAGTATGGCCGGGTTTACAATTCCCCAACTGAACGTGATTACCGCGAGTCAGTCTATGATCGCAATG
>Ga0114960_10000750_pt1 | contig 26774 bp, 24 predicted proteins | sample C_130625_MF_Meta_FD_92637 | JGI IMG/M metagenome (GOLD analysis project Ga0114960, IMG submission 92637) | Freshwater microbial communities from Lake Croche, Canada to study carbon cycling - C_130625_MF_MetaG | ecosystem: Environmental > Aquatic > Freshwater > Lake | place: Lake Croche, Canada... | reverse complement strand
CGTTATTATTCCATTGAAAATTCCGGCATGTTTTTTGGGTTCATTAAAACAATACGTGTCGTCTTTTCTTCCAGTATTTACAATTTTGCTTATCTTTACAAACTGACAGGCGTTTCTATTTGGTTCCGAATCATTAATTTTTAATCTTTTTGGAGAAAACCCCAAATCCTTCAATTTTTGTAAATCATACGACGTTATCAATAATCTAAACAATTGCTGACAATAATAATCCTTTAATTCTCTATTTGAATCTGGCAATTTTCTCATACCTTCTTTATTAGATTTATTAATTTTGCTTTGAATGCCGCATGTATTTAACATTAATTTAATTTTTAATAAGAAATCCTTATTGATTGAAGCCAGTTGAAGCTGTTGATTGTCTCCATTATTTGCAATAGTTCCATCTGCATCGCAATAACCGGAAAGCCATTCTAACTTATTTTTTAACGAACCATTTATGGGAACGTCAAATTTTTCATTAATGTCTAATGGTAAAGACACATTTAATCTTCCTACAGCGTCTTCATTTCCAACTGACCTATAGTCAAAATATTTTAATAAATCCTTTTTTTCTCCATAAAGCGACATAATTGGTTTTTTTAAATAAGACGTTCCGTTGCATTCATAATTTGTTTCTTCTGTTTGGATTGGAAATTTATTATCCTCATTTTCAAAATCTATATGTCGTTTGCAATAAGCATGGTTTAATAACGCCGAATAATTGCATTTTTTTGGTTCTTCGCTATTATTTCCATAAGTCCCATCTCCGCAAAAAAATCCATGAGTATACGCATATTTAATGTTCTCATTTCCTTCAATAATTGGATATTCGCATTTAATTATTTTGTCACCCTCCTTTAAATTTTGCGCTTCAACAATCTCTATATTTTTATTTACAGCTGATTTCTTATTTTTGTTATATTTATTTTGAATGTAAAATTTGTGATACGGCGTGCATTCCAATGTGCACCCGTCACTGGTTTCTACTCTTAGCAATTCTTGGTTTTCTCCAGTTTTGCATATTGTTACCTCACTGAATTCTTCCCCATTCCAAACTTTTACCTTTTGACCATTCAAAGATTTAATTTCGCAATATCCAGTGGATGTTAATATTTGCGTTTCTGGAGCCACGCACAAATTACTGCTCTTTATGGTGCCAAGATTTTTCTGATTTGATTTTTTGTTGCACGCGTCTTTGTAAAGTAGGTATGGTGTGCCGGTTTCCATTTGAGCATCCAAAATCTTAAACCATAAATCGCGAGCGTTTACAGTTTTCCTAACACTTTCCGGCGATGCCTCGTATTTTTCATAGAGCGCCTTAAAATCGTCGCCATAAACGTCGGATAATCCGACGCATTCATTTGGGCAGAATAGCGACCACTTGCCATTCTCCTTAACGCGCTCCATAAATAGGTCTGGAACCCACAATGCGTAAAACAAATCGCGAGCCTTCATCTCCTCATCGCCATGGTTCTTCTTCATCTCCAAGAAATCCTCCACGTCTGGGTGCCATGGCTCCAAATAAATGGCGAAGGAACCATTGCGCTTACCACCTTGATTAATAAATCGCGCAGTATCATTGAAGACCTTTAACATTGGAACTATTCCGGTTGATTTTCCATTTGTTCCCCTAATTAATGAGTTGCTTCCGCGAATGTTGTGGATGTGCAAGCCAATTCCACCAGCCCATTTTGAAATATTAGCGCAATCCTTGAGTGTATTGTAAATCCCGTCTAAACTATCTTCTTCCATCGCAATTAAATAACATGAACTCAATTGTGGTCTAGGAGTTCCAGCGTTGAATAAAGTTGGCGTTGCGTGGGTGAAATATTTTTGAGACATTAGATCGTACGTTTCTTTGACCGCGACCATGTCGCTTCCGTGAATACCAATTGAAACGCGCATCCACATATGCTGTGGTCTCTCTAGAACCTTGTCATGCGCTCTGAACAAATATGCTCTTTCTAAAGTCTTGAAACCGAAGTAGTCTATCAAATAATCTCTTGAAAAATCAAACAACGATTCAATGTAACTTGACATCTCTTGCGAAATAGTGTAGAGCTCCTTGCTTATAAGAGGACTCTGTTCGCCCTGAGTGTCCTTGAAATTGTATAGCTCATCCATTATTTGAGAAAAAGATGCGACGGTATTTTTTTGATGATTTGACACCACAATGCGACCGGCCAAAACGCCGTAATCAGGGTGCTGCGTAGACATGACTGCGCATTGTTCCGCAGTTAATTCGTCAATCTTTGTTGTAGGAATCTTATCATATAACTGATCAATTACTTTCATTACCAATGAAGAATAGTTAATTTGGATGTTGGCTTCTTGACCAAGTTTTTTCACTCGGTTCAGAATTTTATCAAATGAAATATCCTCCAGCTCTCCATTTCGCTTTGTTACGCGCATTTCATTTTGATTTCCCTCCATTTCCATGCAATTATTATATAATAATAGAAGTAAATTCTAAGTCAGTTCCGCGCAATTATTTATGGGGAAAGTAAAATAAAATATCTTAAATATATAAATGAGTTTAATGAATCTTGTTAATAAAATTAAAAACAACAGAGGAATTGTATTTTTATTCGTTCTTTTATTAGTTGTTGTCTTAACAACCTTTTTATTTGACAGCAGTAAATTTGAAGGATATAGCAATTATAATTTAGCAAATCCTGGAAGGTACCCCAATTCAGAGGTGGATCCTCTTTTAAAAGATAGTTATCCATTCACTGGAAGAAAAAATGTGGATAAAAATAACTACAATGACATATGGTGGCATTATCCCATATTTGGTGTAGGATCTTACGCTCAAATAACTAACAATTTGAGATATAGACGTAATCCTGACGACGGAACTTGCATAAGAGCTGACTTTTGCGGTGCGTTGTATAAGGATAATCAGTTGAAATCCAACATCTCCAAACCCTTACCTCCCGCTCCTTCAGTTAAGCCAGACGCGGTTCGCGTTGGTTATTACCTGACAAACTCAAATCTTATACCGGGTCCTCCTCTTGGGCCTGAGCTTCCCGCATTTTAGATTATTGTGTTATTTTTTTGAAATAACATAATAACCCGATCTTCTTATCTTTTTGGTTTTATCTATCACTAGATTTATCAATGGTTATTTCATGGGCAACGTTTCTTATTATCTTATTATAATTTTTCTCATCTTCTTCTGGAGTTGCTCCACCCGAAGCTTTTAATATGATATTGTGATATTCTTTGTGTTTTTTAGACTCGTAATCATTATATTCTGGGTTATCTTCAATCCAATCATTTAACATGTTGAAGTTTTTGGCTGCAATGAATTTTATTGCGTTTTTCATAGCCTTTTTGTCTTCGTCGTCTTTCTCCCAAGAATCCTTGTCTTTTACGTAGACGACTTCTCTCTTTAAATCACTGCAATGAAGAGGTCTTTTGAATATGTCCAACGCTTTGAGTCCTCGTATGAATATTTTTGAGATGCCTTCTGCATAACCAACGCGGCCGACCATATCCAAATCGGCGGTGTTTATCTGTAGTTGGTTAATGAAATCCATAATATTGAGGGCGTCTTTGCATTGCTCGTTCAAGAAAAACTGTAAATTGAAATTGTTGCTACTTGTATTATTCGTTGTATTATTTATTGTTTTACCTTCCTTTGCCATTTCTATAAGCTGTTGTTGAAGTTTCACATTCTCTTTATACTGTTCTTTCATAAGCTCTTTCAACTCGTGATTTTCAGTAAGTTGTATTTTAAACAGTTCTGCTAAAAGCTGGAAATCTGTTTTGTTTTCAGGTTCTATTACAGAATTTGTTTCTTCTTGTTTAACGCATTTTTTCTTATGCCTCCATAATCCAGAGTTGTCTTTGTAGATTTTTCCACAACCGCATGCATATTGGTTTTTTTGGGAGTTTTCCATTGACAAACATTGAGAAACGTTGATGGAATGTTTTTTGGTCTGCAAATGACGCGTATAATCTTTTTTATTACACGTATTAAAATGGCAACTTTCACAAGAAAAAACGGATGAGTTTTGTTGGGTAATTTTATTGCTAAACATTGCTATATATAATCAACAGAAAATACCCTTAACCCTTTTCTGCAAAAAGTAATAAAATTTTATCATAACAAATTTTTGGATGTTTTTTTTGTGTTTAGAGCATCTCAGTAAGACAGGCTAAATTTTCACCCCTTTTCCAGGAAATATTTGGCCTTTCTCATTTTTGGACATTTATTTTTGTCCATTTTTGACTTTTGTAAACACTTTTGGACCCTTAAAAACCCCGATTTTCTTTAAGTTACTTTATTATATATTTATTTGTCTGAAGATTTATCAATGGTTATTTCCTGAGCTACATTCCTGATTATCTTATTGTAATTCTTCTCGTCTTCTTCCGGCGTTGCGCCACCCGAAGCTTTTAATATGATATTGTGATATTCCTTGTGCTTTTTGGAGTCGTAATCATTATATTCTGGGTTATCTTCAATCCACTCGTTTATCATATTGAAGTTTTTGGCAGCAATGAATTTTATCGCATTTTTCATAGTCTTTTTGTCTTCTCCATCTTTTTCCCAAGCATCCTTATCTTTTACGTAGACGACTTCTCTCTTTAAATCGCTGCAATGAAGAGGTCTTTTGAATATGTCTAGTTCCTTGAGACCCCTGATAAATATTTTTGAGATGCCTTCTGCATAACCAACGCGGCCGACCATGTCCAAATCGGCAGTGTTTAACTGGAGTTGGTTAATGAAATCCATAATATTGAGGGCATCTTTGCATTGCTCGTTCAAGAAAAACTGTAAATTGAAGTTATTAGTGTTTGTGTTATTCGTTGTATTATTTATTGTATTTCCGCCCACCTTTCCAGCTAACTCAAGAATTTGTTTGTTTTGTTCTATAATAAGATCTTTGAATTCTTGATTCTGTTTAAGTAATTCAATAATAACGTTATTTGATTGTTCATTTGTAGAAACTTGGGGTTGTGTACAATTTTTTTTGTGCCTTGACAAACCAGAAACATGATTATATTCTTTTCCGCAACAGCAAGCATGTTTGCCTGGAACTTTTGGAACCTTTTCATTATCATTATTACCTTTATTGTTACCATTCATATGTTTAGGTGTCGTTAGGTGCCTGTCGTATTGACTTTTTCGTGACGTAGAATAGTGACAAGTTTCACAAAAAAATTTTAGTTGAACTTTTTTGTCAAATTCGTTACCATTTTTTACCATTTATATGGTAATAGAAAAAGTTCCTAAACCCTTTCCTCAAAATACTTTTAAAATTAACATCACAACTTTTTGAATGATTTTTTTGGTGTTTAGAGCATTCCAGTAAGACAGGCGAATTTTTCACCCCTTTTCCAGGAAATATCTTGGGTTCTTCAAAAATGGACATTTATTTTTGTCCATTTTTGACTTTTTGAAACACTTTTGGACCCTTAAAAACAGTGATTTTCTTCCCTTACTGAGAAATCATTTTGAAACATACAATTATTCAGAAACCAAATGTTTCTCAATAATAAATCAAACATACAAATATCCAACGCACTGCATAAGAACCCACGGTGGTTAAAGATCGCTGGCGGAGTTATTCTGTTTGGTCTCATCAATGGATTCAGTTCGTATCTTGAAAAATGGCGCATCGGTTAATGAGTTGGATCTACTAGATTTGCCGCTATTATTCAACGTAACTTTCCCACTAATTTTATCAAAATTCAAAAGGCAAATGGTCTCCTCAACTGGTTGCTCCTTCTTGACTCGCTTGTTGGGAGCTCGGTGTTCGCATCCAGTTTTGCGCTCTTTCAGAATAATGTTCCAGACTTCCGCGAGTTGACCATTGTTGTCTTGAAACCATTTTCTGTTTCTTAGAACAAGAACGCAGCTAACTTCCTCTAAACGCCAATAAATATTTTTAATCCACGTCATTCCAAGACACTCATGCTTCTCTATCTGCTCTTTTTCCCAAACATTTTCAAATTCGTCAAAATCCATTAGAAGTGGCTTATAAACATAATTCGGTTTTCCTTCGGGAGTTAAAAAATACATAATAACTCCCTTATACTCATCTTTCGCGGATTTCAAAAAACTCCCGTCTTTAATAAAATCTGTGTATGCACCATATTCAATAAAGCGCGTCTCCAAGAAATCGCATTCATTCAAATCGCACGTTTCCATTTGCAACTGCATTTGAATCCAATACTCCTTTTTTGGAATACCGTCAATGTCGCGATTCACAATATTCTTGATTTCAAGCATTCTTCCAAATCGTGGCATTTCAGGATCGCTAACAATACCATCGGGAGACGCTCCCAAAAACTTATACGTGTCGTGTTGAATGCACCCATACTCTGAAACCCTTGTCTTGAATGTATATTCGTAATACATAACAGACACAGGCTCAAATTTTTGACCCCAATGCATCGGTGTGTCTGTATTTACTAATTCAAATTTTGAATTGCCTGGTTCCTCCATCTCATCATATTTCAGTGGTTGACATTTTTCATAGATTAACTGATTTCTTGCGCTGTCGTTCTCAAAAGCTTTATAAGCATTGCTTGCGGTAATAAGACGATGTCTAGTTTCATACCATTCTTTCGTGCGTTGACTTGCCTGAGGAAATTCGGCCAACTCTAATAATCTGCGTTTAATTCGCTCGGTTTCTTGAGTTGAGTGCTTCTTTTCAAATGTGTCACTGTAAGAACGCTTTGGAATAAAATGTGTGTAAAATACATCGCTCGCAATATCAATTAAATCATCCATTTCATCTTCCATGTCAGAATTAGTCTGAAAGAAATTGTCATAATTCATGAAGATAACCTCTTTTATATTCTCAATCATAGTGTTATGAAAATCTGGTTCTGAAATGGCAGTAGGGTTTTCTTCTATGTAATCGTACATAAGTTGAACGCATGATTCAATAATGTCGGTTTCTTCTTCTACTGAAAAGACGTTTTCAATAATATCTTCGCTAGGTTCTATATCGTCTAAAATGTCTTCAAGATCGTCTAAATCTCCGAACAACATAATATAATCCTTATATATTATGATGCCATCTGTTTATGTTATTATAGTTTATAGATTATCGTTGTCAGAATCCGAGTTGTCGGATGGTTTTATATTTTTAATTGTTCCCTTTGACACCTTCTTTGGTGGCAAACTTTTCAATGTAGAAACCCGCTGTTTGTCAACATTCTTTAAAGTAAAATGAGAAGTTGTTTTATTAAACGCCAAAGATGGGATGTCTTTGATTTCGCCAGTCGTTTTATCGTATTCAACGTCTTTTACGCGTTGAAGTTTTTTCCTATCTAAACAATCTCGCAAAAATGCGCGCAGAGATACATCTTCTTCATGCGTCAAACTGTTCTTCTTAGAATATTCTTCAGCATAACTCATTAATAATTTAGTTTTGACCGTTTTATCCAACTTACTCCAAGGCTCATTTTGGTTATTGATTTTATCATCTTCCAAAAATTTTTCAAGATTTGTTAAATCGCTTGAGGATTTAGTTTCTTGAATTAGGTTTCCGCTTAGCAACATCGTCTTGTATTTAATGTTTTTCAGCTCAATGCATTCATCTTTATTAGTTGTTGATGCAGTAGATTCCATATGCTATACTATATTGTTTTAAGTTTAATTCACTTTTCAATATATAGTTATTATTATGTTCGCGTAATATATATAGTATATTATGTCTACTTGCTACAATTCTTATAGGAAAAAAAATATAAAAAAAACGGGAGAATATTTATTGAATCAACAATGTTGTGATTATAAGAGTTGCATGGAATTGGTTGACGATTTACAAGATTTGCAATTCAAATGCAACGATGTTTTTAGAGAAATTAATATTTTAGAAAAGGATGAAAAGGGAAATATTGCAGGAACCATATGCGCTGACCTTAGAGATAAAAAAAAAGCGATTTTAGATAGGTTTAATGGCGCAAAATCTGGAGGAAGAAAGAAGCGTCGTTCAACAATAAAAAGACGAAGAATTGGCTCTAAGAATCGCAAACTTACAAGAAGAAATAGAAAACAACAATAGAAAACAATAATAAAAAAATAGAACGGTATTATACATGGCAGACGATGGGAAGAAGATAGAGATTTCAGGAACAAGCAATAGATATCAAATAAATAAACTTAAAAAAGAGCACAAAGAGGCAAAAATTAGAAAAGTGACAGAAAAACTGGGATTGCCTAGTGAATATTTTTTATTAGAAAATCAAGACGCATTAATAAACGATATTCACAATAAAGACGTTTCTTCAGAATATTACAAGGCAATTGTTAATCAAGTTGAAATAAAAATAAATGGATACAAACAACAAGACGTGATTAAAAAGAGGTACAATCCTGTTAACTTTATTAAAACGGAAGATGTGGTAAATAAACTTTATGAATGCTCTCTTCACTGTCATTATTGTAAGGAAAAAACTTTTATATTATACGATTTGGTGAGAGAAATGAGGCAATGGACTCTTGACAGAATAAATAACGATGAAGGTCATAACACGGACAACGTTATCATTTCGTGCTTAGATTGTAATTTAAAACGCAGAAGAACCAATAAAGACGCCTTTTTATTCACAAAACAATTAAATATAATTAAGGCTTAAATTAAGGGTTAAAGTTAAACGCGACGCATTATAATATTACTAAAATATTATAATGGAAAAAAAAACAGTAAACTGGAGCGATGTGATAGAGTGGAAGTGGACCCACGGAGAAAGCTACGAAAAATCTCAACGGCCACAAAAACGCACTCAAACTCACACTCAAATTGATTATGGAGACGAAGACCCAAAAAAAATGGGCCAATTGGCATTTCAACAAGCGTTAATGTCTGAGAATGACGTTTGGAGTTTAGAGGAACAACAAGTGTTTGTAACTCAAGAGAAACCGGCCAATAAAAGAGAGGATACGTACAATAGAATGGCGGAGAGAGAAATGGTCGGCCAAATCGGAATGAACCCGTTTATGCAAAGAAATTACTTGGAGGATGTTATGGTTCAAGAAAATTTTTTAAAACCTATAAGCACGTCTCTTGAGAAAGAAAAATTTTCAGAAAACCAGTAACCAATTAACCAATTAACCAAATAAATTTAATAGGTGTTGGCGGGAGCGGTCTTGGGTTGTTGAACAGCTGGGGGGATCATTGACGCATTGGCAGACCTGACAACTTCCATTGCCATGGCAAACACACCAAACATGAGCAAAAAGGGCAACAACACTAAGAACCAAGAGATCGCCTTGTATCCCTTGGAGCACAAGAAATTTAAGAACCACGTCCAAGCGGCGACAAAGGCCACCTTAACTAAGAGAGAGAATAATTGGAACTTTTGGAAAACACCGACAACCACGCTTATGGCGGCGAGAACCAAGTACAACATGGCAGGAGTGCAAAGTTTTGACAAATCCATTATAGAATAGTGCAATATTATTTTTTTGCGGGTTCTTTTGGGTTTTGGAATTTTGAATTTTGAATTTTGAGTTTTGAATTTCTTAATAAATTAGTATTTAAAAAGACGGCGAATAACTAAAACAATGTCATCTGGTGGTTATACAACGCAAAATGATTTATTATTGAATAATTTGATGGATTTTTATAAGGATGAGGATAATTTGAATAGTATGCTAAAAATAATAACCGGGGAATCCAAAATTTCTTTAAGAATCGTTGATTGGTTTGCGACAAATTACGCGAAAAAATATTATACGTTATACGCTTTTGAAGATGTTCATGGAAACACTAAACGATTTAAGGTATACGTTGATTATAAGCTAAAGCTAAAGGCTTATAGCAAAAAACGGTTTGACCCTTTTTGTAGGTGGGACAGAATTAGCATCCCTTATAAGGGTGGATCTCACATTGAAACTACAATTGGTCAGCTAAATTTTTTCAAGTGGACTTTGGAAAACAAAGTTATCCAATACATTGAGGATAATTATGACGTCATTGAAAAAGATATGAACAATAGAAATAGCACAAGCAAGCGCAAGGAAACTGTAGTTGAAAATAACAACAGCAAGACGAGAAAGAAGAGGGAAGAGTTATCCGTTTCTGCGACAAAAAGTATTAAAAAAGAAAAGGTTGAAATTGTCGTGAACTTTACCTAAACAAATAGTTGGTCTAAACTGGTATACTCGTCAATCTAGTCCACCGACCATCGTGCTTATTATACGTTTTATATGGATTAATTAGAACGACGAACATTCTCATTAATTCATACGCTCCTTTTGGGTTTGTTTTTTTAAATTTATGGAAAATGTGTTTAATCCTGGTTTCTATGCAATCCCGATTTGTATATTCAAGCCAATCCGGTTTCCACTGACTTGTAACATTTGGATTGAAAATTTGTTTTAGTTTTTGTTCGTTTGTTGGCAAAAGTGTAAAATATGCGGCCATATAATTGATGTTCATTAGGAATGATTTAAGAGTGCAGGTTGTCAAATTGTTGAATAGCCTGAAAGGTCGTGTTGATTCAATTAGAACATTCCGCGTTTCATAAGGAATGAAGCTACTAATTGTGTCTACAAGTTCTAGAGGCAAGTTATTCAATTTATTCATGTCAAAATTTTTAGAGATTTTTTTGTTTTCCCTGGCAACTGCAGTTTCTTGCTTTTTCATTTCTTTTATTTCTGCTCTCATTTTATCTAATCTAGTGTGCGTTTTAACCTTGATGTTTAAATGACTATATTTATACCACATGTCTCGCATGTATATTCGTTCGTTTTGCATTGCTCTCTCAATTTCTTTCATATCATTCTGTTTTGCTTCAAAAAACAACTGAAGTTGATCGTAAGAGCCTGTAAAATTTAAAGGTTCATTTTTTTTGCTATCCAAATCGGCGAGCCTTAATTTAGACGAGGTGTATTTATCGTGGAGCTCAATAACTTGTTGTTGATCCTTCGCTTTTTTCTCCTTTACAGTAAGTTTTTGATTAATTTCTGATGCGTCGGTCATATTTTATACGAAAAGAAAAATATTGAGGAAAGGCTTCAATTTTTTTTGGATGGATGAATCTACATATACAGAGTCTTTTGAATGTTCAAATATTCGCACACCAAATCGTCGTTCCAGATCTTATCAAGAGGAACCAATGGAATCCATTTGCAAACATCGCCATTAATATGTTGCGAAATTTTCCTAATAGACAACATGTGGTTGGTGAATTTTGTTTCCAAATATGATAACAACGATTTCGCTTCATCCTCATTTTTTACCTTGAATGATATGTAGCTTCCTGTGTGAACTTCATTCGGCTTTCCAATAAACTTCACTCCAAAATTAGGAGCGCTGCCATTTGCTTCCGCGGTTATAACCTTCCAAAATGTGTTCTTTTCGGTAAACTCGTAAGAATCCAAATACTTGCATCTGTCTTTGGATTTTTTTAAAGAAACGTAACACTTAACACTTCCAGTATTCTTTAATCTATCTTCGTCATTCGTTTCAATTCCAAAACACCGACCTGCATACAATTGTGCCAAGCTCTTCAACGCATTTACCTTGTCAATAATTGCGTGATACTTCGGTTTTATAATGCAATCATACTTTGACAAATTGTAAGACTCGCCATTGAACAAACAGTCACCATTATGTTGGTCGCTCTTCAAGAAGTAGTTTATTCCACCTTCAATGTCAACCGTTTTTCCGAACATCTTTTGCGAGTCATCTTCGTGCTCAATAAAGACGATATCACGACGTTTCAACATATCTTTGCGAAAGGTGTCAAGGCCTTTTCCACCGACAAACCAACGAGAAGGCACAATGAAGAGCACATATTTCGCTGGAATGTATTTCATTATAAATTTGTCGTATAGAGGCTTAGACTCGTGTTTTTTGGGATCCGTTGAATAAGGCGGGTTGCAAGCAATAAACATTTCAGTTAATTTTACGCCAGGCCATTTCTCCTCAACGTTGAGCTCAAGTGTGTCACCCACGTGACTGTTAAACTGCCAATCAATGTCATCCAACCCACAGTAACTTTGAATGTGGCATTTTAATAGTTCGGTTGTGATAAACACATTTAATGCGCTAATGTCTGCGTAGTAAATGCATTCCGTCACAATTTTGTGACACCTTTCAATTTCATCTGGAATCGCATTTTTTAATCCGTTGTAATGCATGTCAAACAACCCTAAAACTATGTTACCCTTTCCACAACAAGGGTCAAATGTTTTTTGCAAGGAGTTCCAAAATCCATTCGCAACGTGGTTTTGAGAATGAACCAACATTTTATCAACAATTTTGGCCGGAGTAGAAACTTCGCCATTTCTTTGGCGTTCTTCTTCTGTTGGTATAAAATGTTTTGCAATAAGATCTCGCAATTTGTGAGACGGTGCCTTTGCATAAATTTCGCGAATGTTATTAACAATCTCCTCGTTATTATTAATAATATTGGTCATTATATTATAGATAATAGTAATATTCTCATTGTTTACTTCAATTTTTTTATCTTTTAACAACGAAATAAGCAATGGCCCAGTTGTTTGGTTGTATAATATGTCGCTGAAGATAAAAACCTTATGCGATTTGGAGATTAGAGCCAACAACGGAAACAAGAAGGATTTGCACAGTTCATACGTTTGATTAATCAACTGTTCAACCTTTTCTTTTTCTTCCTCATTCATCTCCTCGCATTCTTCCGTGTGGGAATTTTCAGCGATTAGAGAATCAACTTGGATCTTAGTTTTTTCGCCTTTTGGGCAATCCTGGTTTTCTCCTTCAAACCCTTCATCAATAATCGGTGCAAAAGATCTAATCTTTGTTAAATTAAGTTTTATGAAATCTCTCATGTCATCATTGCAAACAATGTTTTCCAGGAATGGTTCATCGTCTAGATGCTTCATCATATTTTCAGTCTCCGTCTGATAGAAACGCAAAATCTCGGCCTTTTTAATATTCCCGTTATTAATCTGCTGAGGATCAAAGAGGAATATATTATGCTCAAACAAGTATTGCAAAATTTCAGCGTGAGATTTTGGGCTTTTCGTCGTTTTCTGATATTTTTGTACAATGCTCATTGTTGTCAGATTCGCTCTCTGAACATTCATGTCAACGTTAATGCCAATGGTTTTGCCTTCTGCTTCAGTTAGGGCTCGTGAAATTCTTTGTTGTTGATTGTCAAAATTGTGACCATCGTCCAACGAAATGGAAACGTCGCAATCATTGTAAGTAATTCCAACACCGCCTTTATTTCCCAAAAGTAAGATGCATCCGCGCTTACCATTTTTCTTAGTCTTCTTCATAATTGACAGAATAAAATCATTGTAGTCTTGACTCGGCGTCCCGTCTACGTCAACCAATGAATCCGAATTTGAGTTTGAATACTCTATGTTGTAATCAGACCACATACCGTTTTCTTTCAAGAATTTTAACATGGCTTTTTGCAACAATTCAATAGTGCTATTCCTTGTATTAATTGGCAAATAAACAAGGAACAAAAGCGGGTTTTCAACGGTGGATTTTCTAGATTCGCGAGCAGTTTGAGTTGTTTCAATTTGCTTCATAATGGTATCTTTCCTCATTTTATTGTTTGAAATGATGAGGTCAAACGCACCCTTTAATAATGAAATGCCGTCATTATCCTTGCACAAATCAAAATCATCGGAATACCTAGCCTCTCCGTTTCCTCCGATTGTTTGGCGTAATGCAAGCAAAGAAGTAAAACAAAATCCAGACTCAATTGAGTGATTTTGGTTGTACTCTTTAATTTCTGAAATTAATGATTCTTCTAAAGAATACTTCATTAAAACCAATGTCGGATGTTTGGAATAATCTCTATTTAGAGTGACATCTTCAATGCATTCTACGAACAATGGGCCGTGGCGCTTAGCCATAAATTCCAAAACTTCGTCTCCATTTTTCTCAAAACCTTTCATTTGGCCTTCGTCAACGATGCTCCATTCATCAACGCAATGGCGCTGGATTCTATAGTATTGAATGGTTTTTTCTGCAGTTCCGGAAGCAAATATGTTGAGTTTAATGTCTCTGCGTAGGTCTTCAACGTCGTCAACCCAGAGAATTTCTCTTTTAGTTTTATCAGTTGAAGAACCGAGATGACATTCATCTGCAACTATGCAGTTAAACGACAAATCCTTTAAAATTTGTTTTTTCTTTCCAGATTTATCCAATTTGAGATATTCTGTGCTGCAAAATACAATGCCGTTGAATCCATCGTGAACGGATTCAAATTCATCTTGTTGCACATATTCAATGTTTTTGAAATCAATGTATTGTTCCAAAGATTCCACGAAGCTTTTAATTGTTGCAGGAACAGAAGTCATTATGAGAATTCTTTTGCACCCATTTTCTAGCAAATATTTGCAAATGAGCAAAATGGTTATGCTTTTTCCACTTCTAGGTTTATGAGCAATGCACCACATAAGGCGTTTGTTTTTTGAGTACTCTCGTTTAAATTTTAGTTCAGACATTTTTTGATGTAGTTTTTTAATGAGTTGCTTTCTAGAAGAACCCAAATATTCGGCGTTGATGAACTCTACAAGGGCATTGACGTTTTTGTACCCACCGAATCTTTCGCGAAATATGTCCAACCCTTTAATGATGTCAGATGAGTCAAATAACAAATTGTTCTTCACAATTTCGCTGAGAGCGTCATCGTGCACATCATTCTTTTTACTTTGGCGGATTAATTTCTTATCCTTCACGATTAGCGCGCATTTGGAGGAATCGGATATTTTTTTCAAGGAATTCGCCAAATCAGATACATCCGTAGATTTTTTGCTGATTTTGCCATTGCTCTTTTCAAGGTCGCCTTTATACTTGATTGAAAACCCAATAGTGCAACCGTCGGTTTCAATAGTGACGTCAGAAACATTTCCTCCTTGATGAATTTTATTTTTAAGAAACGCGTTAATATTGTTAACCGTCTTCAAGGAAGACAAATCGCCACAAAATATATTACTGTATTCAATTCCTTGAATGCAATTGCAATAAATGAGTATTTCGCAAATGGTTTCAAACAAATCACCTCGTCTTGACGCCGATGGGTTTGCACCATTTTCGTTCATCAATAACGAAAACAATTCAGACCCACTCATCAATTGACAATTCAAAAGAATATTTGTTAATACATCCTTGCGAATAATTTGAGGGATAAACATCACATCATCTTCTATAATAAGATTAACAGATTTTTTAAGAGTCGCTTTCACCATTTTTGACGAGTTTCCTGATTTCTTTTGCTTTTTTATTTTTTTCATTTTTATAATCAATTTTTTTGAAAACTTTGGCGACCACACTAATAAATAGAAAAAAGAAATAGAAATAAGAAAACTACTATATAAAAATATAAACACAACCATTTTATGGGAATTTCTCAATCTATGCAAAAAATAAATTTTGAAGACATGCAGACGGCTTTCAAGAATCCAGAATTATATTTATTGATAAACACCTTGTCTGAATTGGAGCAAGATTGTCTTATAATAAACACTGTTCCTGCTTCTAAGGAAGAACAACTGATTAATCATCATTTATATTCAAGCAAACGAATAAGAATTATTATATACGGTCGCAATTCAAGCGACGATAAAATATATAAAAAATGCGATCAGCTTATGAAACTAGGATTTTCAAATGTATTTATTTACATGGGAGGAATGTTTGAATGGCTCATGCTTCAAGATATTTACGGTTATGAAGAATTTCCCACGACTGTAAAACAATTGGATTTTTTAAAGTATAAACCTGGTGCGCGTTTAAATATTTCTTTAATTGAAAATTAAAATTAAAAAGAGCGTCGTGTAATATAATTATAATACACGTTATTTCAAAATTAGTATGAAAAATACTTTTCTTAACATTGTTTCAGAAAAGACTAGTGGGTTTTGCAATCAAATGTATTCTATTTTATACACGTGTGGGCAAGCGTATAAAAATAAACATCCGAATTTTATATTTCTCAGTAAATTTTTACAAGAGATAAATTCAGACAAGTTTTGTAATATTAGTGAAATTATTGATTTGGAATCCACAAACGAATATCTAAAACAATATAACTTATGCCTCGTTGATTATTATAATTTTGATTTTAAAATAGTGAGCTCGTGTTATGGTATAAATAATATGTGTGTTAATGTTACACCTCAAATAAGACTTTTTTTAAAAGACAACATTTTCCACGTTACTAGAGATTTGGAATTAAATAGTTTGACTGTGAATCCTGTAGACTTTTACAAAAATAATTTTGGAATAAATCTCAATCCAGATAACTTGAGACTTTACATAACGTATTCCATTAACAACACTGTTTTCCAAGAGATATATGAGCAAACTCGTGGCCATTTAACCCAAGAAATACTTATAGATTTGAAGAATCCAGAATTTAAACCTACACTATTAATACAAAACGATCAATCAGAATTTTGCAAAGCTTTCATAAGAAATAAGGTTTATAAAGCTCATTTTTCAGAAAAGGCTCGTGAATTTGTGGATAAAAACTTGAGAAAAGATAAAAAAATTAATTGCATTCATTTAAGATTAGAAGATGACGCCATTTCCCATTGGGCAAATATAAATAATATGACAAAAGAAAGCTTTAAAGAAATAATGGAAGATAAATACATTTTTGAAATTAAGAGTAGAATAGAAAAAGAAGACAATACAGTAATTTTAGCAAGTAGTTATGATAACAAGGTTATACAATTTTTAAAAGAAAACGGTTATAATTATATATTGACGCCAAAAATGGATAAATATCGCGACGTGGCAGCTATATATGATTTGCACATTGGCCAATATTGCAACAATGTTTATATTTTAACGTATGATTCAAGTTTCAGTTATACTCTTTGGTATAGAATATACGAGCAAGATAAGGTAATTCCCATTGTTTTACATCTAGATTTTGAAGTAGAAAAAAACATGAAGGCCGCGCACCAATAATAACAACAACAACTTCTATAATATTGTTGCTTCTTTAGTTTTTACAAGACCTTCATTGCTTAATGCATCTGCGCGTTTGTTGTCTTTTCTGTAAACGTGATTATATGAAATAACATTAAGTGATTTTTCTAGAATTTTTGCCGTTTTATAAAGCTCTCGCAAGTTTTCAGAAGATACTTTGAATTCTCCTTTCATTTGTTTAATTACTAATAGACTATCTCCGTTTACTATAAGAGATTTAATTCCCAAATTTACGGCTTGTTTCATTCCGATAATCAACCCAGTATATTCTGCAACATTGTTTGTAACCCTTTCACCTACGAAACAGCTGTCGTTCCAAATTTCTTCGCCGTTTTTATATAAAACTGCCCCAGCGCCGCCTGGGCCTGGATTTCCTTTACAACATCCATCAAAGAAGAGGGTTACAACGTTTTCTTTTTTTTGAATCCCACTAATTGTTTCAGTTTCAATAATAGGAAGCTTAATAACTGGAGAAAACATCTGTTTGCCAATAGATTATGATAACATTTTAATATCAATTTTTAAATTGCTTCGTGTGTATTTGTCTTCGCAATTTTTTATTTATGGAAATTTATAAATAAAAGAGTATATAAATTATGAAGCTTAAAGAGATTCTAGTTTCTCTCTTTGTTGTTTTTTTGGAAACAGCAAAATCGGATTCAGAATGCCCATCGGTTCCAACAACACCCATAAATAGAGTGCCTACAAACGACGCTACTTTCAAAATAATGCAATACAACGTTGAATGGTTCTTTATAGATTATTATGGAACATCAAACTGCCCCGGAGATGGGTGCAGTTGGAAAAATACAAGTGAAGCAACGACCCATCTTGAATACGTTTCAAAAGTTATTGAAGATTTAAACCCCGACATTGTGAATTTTTGCGAGGTTGAAGGCTGCGATGAGCTAAACGCGTTGGTATCTAAATTGGGTTCAAATAGCGGGTATAAACCCTACTTAAAAAAAGGCACTGATTCGGCAACCGGACAAAATGTGGGAATGATAACTAAAGTGGACCCAAACGTGAATCTATTTAGAACCGAAGAAAAAATTAATTATCCCATTGGCGGTTCCAATTGCGGTTATACTGGAGCACCCACTTTAAGCGGTGTAAGCAAGCATTATTTTACTGAGTTCAAGTTCTATGGAAAAAACGTCTTGTTTGTGGGTGCGCATTTGGTTGCATTTCCGACAGATTCTGCAAGATGCGCTCAGAGAGAAGCCCAGGCCCAAGTTCTCCAGAACATCATTTTCCAGTATATTAACAAAGGCTATGAAATCATGGTTCTCGGAGATTTTAATGATTTTGATGGAGAAATAATGGATGCAAATAATAATAAACCGACTTCTCATGTTTTGGATATTATAAAAGGAAAATTCGGAACCTACGCAGGAAAATATGAATTAAAAACGGCGGAAGAAAAAATACCACAGAATCTCCGTTTTTCTGATTGGTGGGATAAAAATAGCAATTGTGTTTCCGTACCCACTGAATTTTCTCTGATTGATCATATTCTTATAACCCCATTTTTGAATGACAAGATTAAAAAGGCTTACATATATCAGGGTTACTCAGAGTTTTGTGGAACATACAATTCAGATCATTATCCAATGGTTATTGAATTGGATCCTAACATTTAGACTGCAAAATAAAAAATAAAAAATTAAAAATAACAAAATAATATAATAATAAACTTTTTATATTATAAGATGGCAGAAGAAAGACCCCCTTTTCTTCCTGAACAAGATTATGAAGACCGAGAGAGTATATCTACTTATGATTTTATATATTTTGTTCAGGATTATACACCATTTTTAAGAGAATATATAGATTACCTTATAATAACCGATGTCATTAATTTTGACGAACACGGATATTATAATTCGTTTATAGATATATGCAACGAAATAAACACTGACGAAGGAGACGATGGAACATTTGAAACATATCGCGCCACGCTTGAACCTTTTATGGAATGGATGACAGAGGAGTGTGGTCATATGAATGCTTACCACGAACAGGATATGCGTAATGCGCAAGAAGCCGCTGCCCAACAAAATGTTGCACTAGAAGCTGCCCCGCAAGTTGTCGCTGACAGAACGCGTTCAAAGCGCCCAGCAACTGGATTTGAATTACCTTCCGCTAAAAGAGGAACAAATATGATTACATTAGAACCGACAAAACAAGAGGGAGTTAGAATAAAGTTAAGCGATGGCAAAGAATACACTTACGACGAAATTAAAGGCATGTGGCAATTTAGCCAGACGCAGACTCCATTGCGTCATCCTTATACGGAAGAAGACAAGCAAAAAATAAGAGAACTTATTGATTTTGCTACAAAAGGTGGAAAACGAAAATCCAAGAAAACGAGGAAAACAAAGAAAACAAGAAAGACGAGAAAGACGAAGAAAGCGAAGAAGTCTAAGAAAACGATAAAAAAAAGAAAACAATGACTCTATACTCCATAATCCTGAAAACAATTGTTATTGTTACTGAAACTTGCTCGCTGTTTGCCAAGTCGTTTATCAAAACAAATCCACGTATCTTGTTTTTGAAAAACCTTCCAAGTTATGTCAGTTGAATATATCCAGTGATATTTTGTTTCAGCTAATAAAGGAATGGTTTGCTCGTACAATTCTATTAATTTTGAATAACATCTTTCGTTTACAATATACCCAGAAGCAGTTTGAGCATCTAGAACCCTTCTTATAAAAGAGTGGTTGGGGATATCCTCAAAACTGTCGCAATTATAAGATAAGAAACAAACATCAAAATCATTGAAATTATTAAACAGATTGTTTAAGTAATCTTCAAGTTCTGGCTTTTCAACTAAAAAAGTAAAGTCGTCTTCAAATATAAGAACGTTTTTATAACCTCGGTCTCTAGCCATTTTTAAAACGGACAAATGTGAATAACCGCATCCTACATTTCCTTGTTCGTTTTTTATTCCAGGAAATCTCTCGTATGGTAAACTCACGTTGTTCAACTCCGTCTCAATTTCTTCCCTTCTATCCGTTCGTTCGTCAAGATTAATGTAAAAAATTTTATCAATGTTGTGAGACATTGTGTAAATCTACTTGGAATTAAATTAATTTATTTGTTTGCCTTTAAATTAATTTATACAGAAACAAACTGTTTCACTTGTTCAAGCCATTCTTTTACGATTTCTGTGTTTTCATAAATGTCAACATTTCCGTCTAGAGTTAAACAAGGACATACAATGCTTTTTGTAATCATATTTTCGTGATAATCGTGACAGTTCTTCAAATAGTCAACGGGAATTCCACCTTCTCCATTTCTAGAGCGCTTTACAATACGTTCGCTGCAAATTTCGGGGTCTGCCTTTACGTAGATGACCCGATTGATGGGAAACTCCTTTGCAAAAGTGTCAAACCATCTTGTATAGATTTGGTAATTAACGTCTTCAATCTTATTGTCATCAAATAACATTTGAGCGAAGACATATTTGTCTGTGTCTAGACTTCGTTCGGCAATAAATACGGTGGCTTGAGGATTCGCAATCACAGCATTCTTAAATGTGGCCAGTCTAGAAATATAAGCCATCATTTGAAAAGAGAATGCATACTTCTCTTGATCTCCGTAGAATTTCTGCAACATGGTGTTTCCCTGTGCATCCTTGATATTTTCCCACTCATCAACGGGTTCCTTCAAGAAAACAATGCGATCATCGTCTTTCAAATCTTCCTTAAGATTTGCCAAAAGAGTTGATTTTCCAGAACCAATGTTTCCTTCAATAGAAACAACGGTAAGAGTCTTCTTTGAAAAATCGCTCATTTTATGGGTCTTTTATTTGTGAATGATCTGGGTTTTTGTCATTTAAGTTGTTTCAATTTTTATTCAGATTTCAAAAACGTTGGAAAATAAAAATTGAAACGAAAATATAAAGAACTAATGATATTAATAAACAAGACACATTAGACATGGATCTTACTCAACGAAAACTTAATAAATCTGAATGGGAATCAATTGAGATTCCTGTTAGCGAATCGGAGAAGACAATTCTTCATTTAATTATGAACGGCGTTGACAACGTCAATATTAAATATAACGCGGCAATCTCTCTCCTTTCCTTCTTGAAAGTGGAGAATAACGCAGAATTGGAAGACTATTTGTATTTAAAATATTTTGACGAAAGAATCAAAAGTGCTAGCAAATCTTTCGCGGGAACATTTGATGCGATTTTGACTCTTAATGTAAACAGCTCTCCGAAAATCAAAAAGGCTGATTTGATTCGTCTTGAAAAAAACGAGGTTGGGAAAATCCCAATGGTTTACGAAACCATTCTTCTAGACACCATTGATAAAGTGTTGAAGTATAAATACAAGAAAAGCAAGCAATGGTTGCTTCACTATTTCACGCTTTATAAACTCAACAAGAACACTGTGACAAATCTCAACAGACACGTAAAAAACATTGCAAGCAAAGTTGTCGCTGGGTTTGAAGACGAGATTGACATGGTTTACATGATTGAGAATGCGGTTGAGTATATTGAGAAAAATGCGATGCTCCTAAAGCACGCGGACAATATGCTTTATGAACATCAAAAGGAGATTTTCACCATCATGAAAAACCCGCATTTTAAACAGCGACTTGCAAAATTCAGAATAGAAATGGAGCAAGACGGTTCCGACGATGAAGGAGAAATGTGCGTTGATGGAAACGCAATTCCGACACCGGCGCCTAAATTGGTCTTATACATCGCACCGACTGGAACTGGGAAAACGCTAACTCCCATTGGGTTGTCGCTTCAACATCGCGTTATATTTGTCTGCGCGGCCAGACACGTCGGTCTTGCTCTTGCCAAAGCCGCAATTTCAGTAGGAAAGAAAATCGCATTCGCATTTGGATGTTCAAGTGCAGAAGACATTCGCCTGCATTACTTTTCGGCTAAGGAATATAAGAAAAATCAAAGGACCGGAGGGATTGGTAAGGTTGACAATAGCGTTGGTGACAAGGTTGAGATTATGATCTGCGATGTTAGATCTTACTTGTGTGCTATGTATTATATGTTGGCTTTCAACCCGGCGGCAAATGTTGTCACTTACTGGGACGAGCCGACGATTGCCATGGATTGCGAAACTCACGAATTGCATTCCTATATGAAGAAAAACTGGGAAGAGAATTTGATTCCAAACGTCATCTTGTCATCCGCGACTTTGCCAAAACTTCAAGAGCTTCCCAACACTATTCGCGGTTTTAATGCAAAGTTCCATGGCGCGCAGGTTCACAACATTGTTAGTCACGATTGCAAAAAGACGATCCCAATTATTAATAAAAACGGATACGTTGTGTTGCCGCACTTTCTGAGTCACGATTACCAAACAATTGAATCCATTGCCGAGCATTGTGAGAAAAATCTAACGTTGCTCAGATATTTTGACTTGGAAGAGGTAGTCAGGTTTATTATATTTGTGGAGAAGCAGAATTACTACACTTCGGCGAGCGTAAAGATTGAAAGAAACTTTGCGTCTTTGGACGACGTAAACATGCAAAACATCAAACTGCATTATTTGAAGCTTTTGGGAAAGATAAAGGGTGGAACTTGGGGTTCGGTTTACACGTCTCTTAATATGAATAAAAAGAAGAGGATAATGCCTAACACTCGGGTTGATGATAAGGGTAACGTTGTGAGTTCATTTAAAAAGGTTGCAAGCGTTGGACCTGGAATAACCGTTGCCGGGTCGGAGAATGCGGGGAAGCCTCTTACGAAAATGATGAGCGAGCAAGTGTTGCCTTCTCATGCACCCACAGCGTCGGAAAAAGACAATGGAAATTGCGCGATTTATGTTTCAACGAAAGACGCACACACATTAACTGATGGACCAACAATATTTCTGGCCGAAGACGTTGAAAAAATCGCCAAGTTTTGCATTCAACAGGCGAATATTCCTTCCAAAGCAATGGATGCAATCTTGGAAAAGATTGAGTTCAACAATCGCGTAAATGAGAAGATATGCGAATTGGAAAAGACATTGGAGACGATTGAAGAGAAAAATAGCACAAAGGTTATTGAGGCTGACGGTGGTGCAAAATACGGGGGAAAAAATTACTCTAAAAAGGATGAGGGGAAAAAGAAGGATTTTATTCCGAATGAAAACAACAAGGAACTCGTAAAAATAAATAACGAGTTGGACGTCTTGCGTTCTATGATTAAACCTGCGGAATTGAACGAGACCTTTGTTCCTAATAAGACTTTGCATTTGAAGAAGTGGGCTGAACTGAGCGACAACTCTTGTGCGTTTACAAGCGACATAGACGAGCAAATCGTTTTGGAGATTATGATGCTTAAAAATGTGGCAGATAGCTGGAAGATTTTGCTTCTTATGGGGATTGGTGTTTTTACAAATCACCCGGATGTAACGTATACGGAAATCATGAAAAAAATGGCCGATCAGCAGAAGCTATATATGATAATTGCATCAAGCGACTATATTTATGGAACAAACTATCAGTTCTGTCATGGTTACTTGAGTAAAGATTTGACCTTGACTCAAGAGAAAATGGTGCAAGCGCTCGGTCGCATTGGGCGGAGCAATATTCAACAGACTTATTCAGTTAGGTTGCGCGACGACGAACAAATAAGAAAGTTGTTTTATGAGGAACAAGACAAGCCAGAAGTAAGAAATATGAATGCATTGTTTGGTGTGTAAATGGGTTTGCGATTGTGTTTACACTTTATAGGTTTGAAATAAATTTTTTTTGTGATTTACTAGGATAACAGTGTTTTTCTTTAAATTTTCTGCGTCAGGTGAAACCTTCATAGTAGAAACAACGATTTCATCCTTATTTTTATAGTCGCCCGAGGTTGCGTATAATGGTAAATCGGTTATCCTTTTGAATTTTGTCGGATTATTCAAAATTTTTGCGATTAATACATAACCATTTACAGCAAGAACAATGTTGGATCTATTGACTAGTCCGCTTTTTTCAACCGTTTTTATCATGTTTAAAAAACTTTTTAACATTGTTTCCTCCGGTGTCATGCGCGTTTCTTCGCTTTCCAGTTGTTTTTTTGCGGTTAAAAATAAAAATAATAACAATTCACTGTCGGTTGTACCCTTCATATCTTTTAATAACTCAGGATCAACTTGTTCTCTCAACGCCTTTATTTTCTCTTTGAATTCTGGAAGTTTTTTAAATCGCTGATGTCCAACAAGACCCTTTTCGGTTTCTAGAAGCAAGTCGCCGTGATGCATAAATAGGTGTTTATTATATAAAATTGGATGAGTATTTTCTACGCATTTTTCTTTTTTAACGTGATAAGATGAAACGGATTCTTTATTTATATTTCTAGCGTGGGCTATTATTACTTTACTAGATATATTATCAACTTTTCTGAAGATGTGTGGGTCATCTCTATAATGAACTGGTTTTTTATAAGTGTGCCAGGCTTTGTCGTTGTACCAACAAATTCCAAAACCATCTTTAATATCCTCTTGTTCGCATTTATCAAAAAAGTTGAGCAATAATCGTTTTGGTTCATTATTTCTTGAACTTTTAGTTAATGAAAAAAACAGCCGGCACATATTGTTGTAGTGGTTATCTTATATTACGTTAACAAAATAAATATTTACAAATATTGTTCAATTATTCGCATAACGTCGGTTGGTAAATTAGTTGTTCTTGATAAAACGTCTTCAAGAGTTTCTGCCTTGCAAAACCAATTGATCGGAGTATAAACGAGAATATTTTCATTTAATGAAGCTTCGTAGCGACGCTTTATTAAATAACTATAACCCCCATTCGTTAGAGTTTTGAGATATGTTGCTCTACACACTTGTTCATCGCCATGTCGCGGAGACTTTTCATAAAAGTAATATTTTTGACCTTCTACAAGTTTGACGGTGTTCATTTTTGGGTTGTTATGTAATATAAGAATGAGTTGGTAATAATTGACAATCAATTTTTTATACGTAAACAACTACTCTATTATTGAAAACAGTTCTGCAAACAGGACACGTTCTAATAGTAGGATTTAGGCCACATTCTGCACAAGCACACAAATGATTGCAAGGCATAAATACTAGATTTCTCTCTTGGTTTAAACAAATTGTGCATGCACGTTCTTGCGGAAAATTGGGAATTTCTTCAGCTGGTTGAACGTCCATCGCAATTCCATCTTCAAGTAAAGGAAGTGGCCGAATGTAAAATGCTGTTTGGTAAATGTTATTTCCAAAGTAACTGTAGATAGTTCTATTTGTTGGCAATAATGCTTGTCCATCTTCTGCCGCAATTCCTTGTGGTAAATTTTGCATTGTATCTACAAATTCAACATTTTCCAGATTAAAATCGTTGATAACTTTTTCTCTCATAATGTTGATAAACTCTGCTATAGTCCAGTTCAAATTTACATTGTAGTTAGAAGACCGAGTAGTTCCGGCGACTTTAAAATATACAGACGTGAATGAACTTGTTGTCATTGTAAAAGCTTTTGATAAAATATATTTATATTTTAATTTGAAATCAATTTTTTCCTTTTTTGGTTTTTAATTTCAAAAATAGTTAGTGTCAATTGTATTCTTCATGTTTTCAAAATTATTGATGTCTTTTATAAAAGGGATAATAGTTTTTTCTTCATTAAATTTAATAATATCATCCCATTGTTCTTTTACTAAGTGAATTGTGGAAAAAGCGTATTGATATTCTGATGATGAATTTCCATAAGCGATGCCATACAAGTTATCCAATCCTTTGTTTTTACAGTATTCTGCTGCTGCAGTTGTTTGAATCCATTGTTGCTTTGTTAATCCATCCAGAGGATGTACTACTGATACACAACCACACAATGCAGCCATTATTGATAAAAATGTTAAAGGGTCGTAAGATATAAAATATTCGCATTTATTAAAAACCTCTATGCACTGTTCTTGATCATATTCTCGTGTAATTTCAAATGAATCAGAAAAGTGAAAAAAATTAACAGTTCCATTTGCATGCCAATTAGATTTTCTAATTGAATAACACGACCCTTGTCTTTTATTAAATTTGTAGTTTTGTATGCGAGGATTAATGTAAAGACAGCTTAACAATTTATATACTGTTCCAATTTTTTCTGGAGCTTCATAAAATCTTGTTTCCGAATTAAAATAATATACTAATTCATTTTTTCCCCACGTATTTACCCAATCATATGGAACATTTTTTCCCAATTCACTTAACATCCAGCGCACCACATTTTTAGCATTTAAAGGATTACCTACAGTTCCTTCGCAATAAATTACGACACAATTATCGTCTATTGGAAAATCATTGTTGTAAAATTTATTGCAGATTTCATTTTGTATTAATATCCCAGTTGGTGAATAAATCCTAACATTTTGTCCACATTTTTCTAGAATTCTGGCAACTTCATATTGAACAACTGTCCCACCATCTTTAATGTCAAAATGTGACATGTGTGTGTATATTAAAATATTTTTTTGATTATTAAAAAATTTTTTCAAACCTTCGTCAAAATCAATATCATTTTTTTGGTTCATTTAATTATTAACTTAAATATTTATTATGTCTTTAAACTAATAGTTATCATTAATTAATTAATTTTACGTCTCTCTTTAAATTAAAGAATTTTGTTTTATTATAAATATAAATTATTTTAATTATTGTGGTTATTTCTAATTAAAGTTATAAATTGTTTTAACTCTTGTAGTTATTTTCTATGCAAAATAATTTAAACTTTGAACCATCAGCATTTCCTTCGTGATGATATCCGGATATTTCTTCTTTTATATACTCATAAGTAAATTTTTTGGAGTCTGAAAATTTTTCTATGAATTCAAGTAAAGTTAAATTATCATCTCCAACAAAATTAAAAACTTCAAAATAATTCGGCAT
>Ga0114960_10000744_pt1 | contig 27002 bp, 17 predicted proteins | sample C_130625_MF_Meta_FD_92637 | JGI IMG/M metagenome (GOLD analysis project Ga0114960, IMG submission 92637) | Freshwater microbial communities from Lake Croche, Canada to study carbon cycling - C_130625_MF_MetaG | ecosystem: Environmental > Aquatic > Freshwater > Lake | place: Lake Croche, Canada... | reverse complement strand
TGTAATACCCTGAGGGCCTGTTGATCCAGAATATCCAGTTGTTCCAGTATCACCTTGTATACCTGTTGATCCAGTATAACCTGTTTTACCATACGGACCCGTTGTTCCAGTGGGACCAGTTACACCAGGTGATCCAGTTTCCCCTGTAAATCCAGTATATCCAGTTATACCAATTGGACCAATTATGCCTGTTGATCCAGTATAGCCCGTATTTCCATTTGGACCAGTTGAACCTGTAAGGCCTATAGGAGGAGTTTGTGTAAATCCAAATCTAGCAATTAGGGAATCTGTCCAGAATATATTAGGTGGGTCAGAAGCCTCATTAAGAACTGGAATTCCATTTGTATTTAGTTGAAATATATAGCCATTCGCTATATTTGTAGGACCACCTCCAATTCCAGATGGATCTATCTTAGCATTAAGTCCACCTACGTCTTCTAAAACAACTGTTACCGAACTTAAAGATGCTCCAGCAACGGCCTTTATTTGAAAGGCGTATCCATAGGAACTATTCGCAGCCCACATTCCAACAGCAATGTGCGTAGCATAATAAAAAGAATTTCCACCATCATAACTTTGCCCATTTGTTGTAAATGTCGCAGTATATACATTTACATTCTCAGTGGCTAAGACATTCGTAAATAAGACTTCAAGGCATATGGGTGGCATCAAAATTGGAGATTGTAGAGTATTTGATGTTGTAGCTATTATAGAAGCAAACCGTTGTATTATATAAACACCCCAATCAAGCCCAACTGAGGATGTTGTATTTACAAAATTTGTAATTCCTGATTGTGTTAAAATAAATGTATAACCCGTCGTATCATTTGATGGACCTCCTCCATTACCGGACGGATCATTTTCTGAATTATAGTTATTTACATCCTCTAAAATAACATTAATTACACTAGGTGAAACTATTGTTATATAATTTATTTGATAAGCATGACCGTATGATGTATTTGTTACCCACATTCCAATTGTAATTAAATTTGTAAGTGTCCCTGTAAAAGTTGCCGTATATATATTTGCCTGCTGTGTCAGTGACACATTTGTAAATAAAACCTGTATACAAGGACTCTGTCCAGACATCCTTACTAATGTTATGTATCAAAGAATATCAGACTTTTATACATAGTATTATATAGAGTTAATTTAAGATACTAAAGCATATATATAAGGCATAGCCGTTTGAATCATTTGATGTATATGGAAAATTTGTTTTTGTTATATAATTAAAAGTAATTGTTGTAACAGCTGAATTTGTAGTAATATAAGCTGCTGCTACACCTGATTGAACACCTAGTTGCCGTTGACAATTAATATATCCTGCTGTAGCACTGTAAACATAGGCAGTTAAATTATAAAATGGTAAGTTTGAAGGAGAATATCTTCCATTGAGTGTAATTGTAAATATACTTCCATCTGTTAATGATCCTGGATTGTAAACACCAAATGCTGAGGGTAGGGTAGATCTTCCACGAGTAAAGTCAAAATTTGTAGTGCTTGAAGGAATACTTATAACACCATAGGCCCCACCTGATGTTCCAGGTGGACCCTGTGTTCCAGTAGATCCTGTCATAGAAGCAGATCCAGCTGGCCCTGTATAACCCGTTGTGCCTGAAGCACCCGTTTGACCATTTAAGCCAGTTGGACCCGTATTTACTGTCCCACCTGGTATTCCTGTATAACCAGTCACACCTTGGCTACCCGTTGCTCCAGCAGGACCTATAGGGCCAATTATCGTTTGATATTGGGTTGTATTATATAAGGCTTGTTTTGCGATATTTAAATTCAGTAGCTGACTTTCATCCATCTGCTGAATATAAATAAAGTAATCGCATTACTGAGACTCACCTTGAGTTTCAGGAACTGGCTGTTGCTGAGATGCTTTTGCCATTTCTTCTAATTGTTCTTGTGTAGGTTCAGATACCATCGGCTCATTAACACGAGCACGGTTTTCAAGAACAGGACTCTTCTGAGATCCACGGGATATGAAAAACCATACACCTACCGCTAAAACTAAGGTGACACCAAGAATCATTCCAATTGTAACCATGTGCTGACTAAATAAATCTTGAGCCTTTCCTAGGATATCCATATACTAAATTACCCGGAAAGGATTTTATGAATTGACCGCAGACTCTTTATGAGTCTGATATAGAATCTCTTGAAATTTATAAATATATGGTATTATATTTTCTGGAACATATTTCATATATGACTCTAGGTTTATATGTTGAGCTGTTACAAATATCTTTTCTGCAAAGTCAAATTCTTTTCCAAGACAAGAGGACAATGGCTGCATAATTGAAAATTCGGTTGTTCCATTCCAGATATTTGAACATGTAAATATTTGTGTATCAAAAAATGTCCATTTCATTTTATACTTATGTATACATTCATTTACATACTTCTGGTCATGATCAGGCAATTCTACCATTTTTAATTTAATAGATTCCCAGAATTCTATGACCTCTGGACATACCTTAAGTAAGATAAATCCTATATTTAAATGATTACCCTCTTGTAAAAAAACTTGTGTCTGATTATTATCAATATATTGTTTAAGGTTCTTATATATATTCTCCTTTGGTATGAGATCTACATCTGTAAATAAAATATAGTCTGTTTTAGCTAATCTAAGACGTTCAATTAATAAATCAATCTTTAGCGAACATCCGTTCCACGAATGTTTTCCCTCAACCTGATAAAGATTCTTATCAAAATAGCTCTGATCAATATAAATAGGATTTATTACAAATTCAGGTTCTTTCACGGTATCTTTTAAGATTTCATGAAAGAATCTATATTTATCACTCCATATATAATACCATTCGATCGACATATATATATACAGACTTTTAAGATTTAAGTATTTACCAGTTTACAACATCGAGTTCTACACTCGCCTGTTTATTTCCATCTGAAGTTGTCACTGTGAATACCGCATTTCCAGCCTGGACCGCGTCTAAATACACGATATTTCCATTTTGAGGTGGTCCGTCTGAGAACACGTTGCTTGTAACAGTCCATGTAAACTGCTGATTTGTTGTCGTTGTGGGAATCATGACAACCATTATCTGAACCACGTCGCCAACGTGGATGGGTAATGGTGTATTCACAACGATCTGAACACCTACTAGATTTGTTACTACACTAATTGGTGTAATAGCATTGTATTCACCATCTAGAGTTGTAGCACTGATACCACATGAACCTGAAGAAATCGCCTTTACTAGACCCGTAGAATCTACAGTGGCAATGGCTGTATTTGTTGACTGCCAGACTAATCCAGTATTTGTAGCATTCGATGGAAGAATGGTAGCCTGAATTTTGTATGTGCGTGAAGGATTTAATATGACAGGTATGGCACTCATTGTTAATCCAGAGACTGGCGTTGTTACAACAACTGTCGTTGTGTCTGACTTCTCACCATCCGCAGTTAGAACAGTAATTACAGCTGTTCCGTTTGACAAGGGTGTAACTGTTTCTGTGATTTGCCATAGACCGAAATTTGGATCAGATATAATGGTATTAAGAACTGGTATAGAATTATTTGATATAATCGCAACCTTAGGATTGCTTGATGACCATAAGACATTCATGTTTGTAGGATATGCTGGTTTGAGAGTAGCAGTGACCTTATAGACCTCTGGTAAGGATGGATTGACACTTGTTGTAGGATTTAGATTTACAATCATCTCATTCTGTGCCATAACAATATCTGTAATAGGTGTTACTACATTTACGGTAACTAAGGATGTATAGGTTCCATATACACCTGTGCTTGATACCTTAATAATAGCAGATCCATTTGAAACAGATGATACAGTCGCCTTTGTATTATCTAGGATATCAAAATTACTGTTTCTCGATATGATTGTTCCATCTCTAGGAACACTTATGACATCTGTAATTCCAGCTGGAGCAGGTTGATGTTGTGTCGATGATATGATTTCCCATGTAAGCCGTTTATAATCAGCATTCTCTGGTTCGATCGAAGCAGTTAGGAGTCCCGTATTTCTAAGAGGATATACTGCCGTATCTGGATTTAAGGTAATTATATAAGGAGAAACTGAAAGTGATGTAATTGGTGTGGGAACATATACACTTATAGATGCTGAAATATTGTTATTAAGAGAAGTTACCTTAATTGTGACTTTACCAGGGACAAGTGGAGTTAGAAGTCCGCTTGGATCTACATTCACTACCGACGTATTTGATGACCACCAGTAAACCTGCTTATTTGTAGCAAGAAGGGGTGTTACATTTGCCACAAGTTGAAGAGTTGATCCTAAGAAAAGTGTCGTATTCGCTGGATTCTGTGTCTCATTTTTAGCAGAAATTGATACACCCGTTACTTGAATGGGTGGTAAAACATTTACACTGTATACTCCAAAGACATTTGTTCCATCTGTAGATGTAGCTGTCACTACTGGAAGGGCAGCTCCAGAATACACCTGTGTAATACCAGTCACTGTGGCTGTGAAAACTAAACAGGGGGCGTCGCCATGGAAAGGATTTTTTCCAAGCTTATAATTTCCTACACTTCCAAGTGTATAGTTTCCAATACTTGAATCAGGAGTATTACTTAATGTTGGATCATAAGGTGAATAAGGAAGTGTATCATTCGCTCCATTATTTGATAAAGAAGGACCATTTGTTTGAGATACAAATATATTAGAACTTTTAGTAGTCCATGTAACATTTGGATTATAAGCAGTTACTGGTTCAACATAGACTGTAAGTGTCGCAGAGGTTCCTGGATAGACTACAACACCCTGGTTATCAGAAGACTTGGGGCTTACTAATGTTACAACTTCAGGGATTTCCATCAAGGCTGCTAAATTCTCACCATTAATTGATCCAAGTCCTACATTTGTATTATATATACCAGATCCAAGACCAGATGTAGGATTCTTATTGCCACGTAGGGTATTGGCAATACGAGGTGGAACAGTTGGCCCACCTGGAGATCCAGGATACCAGACTTGTAGAGATCCATAAACTTCATTAAAGAGTGGACTTGGGAAACTGTAATTATCATATAACATAGGATTTATAAAATAGTTTATTTTATTGTGTGTCTGAACAACAGATATAAATCCAGCAAACATGGCGGCGGCAATGGATGTTCCACCTACATACACTGTTCCACCATTGAGACGGAAAATTACTGGTAAGTCATCTGCGTCGGCGTGCATAGACACATCAGGAAGACATCTATAAAAGTTAAGATTTAATGTAGAAGCATTTAGAGCATTTGTAACAGCAGAGGCTGCCAAATCTTCATATGAATTGGTGGATGTCGCTAGTAAAGCAGTGGCGTTTGATGAACTTATCGCAGCATCGTTCGCTAAATTAGCAGACTGTAGAGCAATCTTCATAGAATATATAGATTTCGCCTTTATGATATTTGCTTGAGCAGCGTTTGTATCTACACTTGAATAAGCAGCTGTAGACGCTGAGGCATATGTATTAAGAGCAACTAAGACTGCTTTCCACGCATCATAAGCTGTCTGATAAGCTAGTGTTGATGGATCACTTATCGCCGCCGTCCAGAAGAAAGCACTCCAGTTACCTATTGTAACAGTTGTTGATCCTACTGTTAATGGCGATGTGAGTGGTGATTTTACATGTAAATCTAACCAATTTGAGCCAGTGTATGTAGTATTTGTAGAAGCATACCCTGAATTGTAGGCACCTGTCCCTGTAGAAATACTATATGTTCCTGAACTTGTATATGAATTAGTTCCATGAGCAGTATTTGTAGGAATGTAACCCGTCCATAAGGCATCAGCGTTGGCAGATGCCCATGCTGTAATAAGTCTTATTTGCTGAGCATTTATAGCAGCCGCCTGGGTTGGTGATATAGAGCCATTTGCTACAATAGGTGTAAAGTTAAGTCCAACAAGAGCCATTAAATGAAAGAGAGCTTCGAGTGTAATATTAGGATAATGATTTGTCCCTGATGAATCCATCTGGCACATATAGGCTGAAAGTGTAGCAGCCTGTTGCCATAATTCTTGAGCAACCTGGTTTGCTAAATTTACAGCAGTCTGATGTCCAGTTGCAAAGACATTTGCCCCAGCTACGACCCCTACTGCTGTTTCAACCGCAGTTACCTGTGAAGGAGTATAAATAATTGATCCAGAACCACCATTTGGAACAGTTATACCAACAGGCACTGGTAATTTAGTAGGCTGATTTGGCGCACTTACAACTGCGATGGCAGCATTCCATGCGGCAATTATAGCATCATTCGCATTTATGACAGATTGAGCCTGAACATTCGCAACCTTAAATAGTTCATCATAGGCATTTAGAGCATTTGTATAAGCTTGCTGCGTATCATTTATATTTTCAGGCAGATTTGTTTGTGGAGTAGTTAACCCTGGTGTTTTAAATTCAAGGTATCTATAATTATGAGTTACTGGATCTGGAGATCCAGTTGTGGCATTGTAAGCATTAATTACAGCGGCATTTAGTAAGGATAAGAGTGATGGGTGTTCAGTAGAGGCAACTGCGACTGGTAATGAACTAGCATAATTATTAATTGTATATACAACAGAGTTACCACATGAATCGGTCGACTTTGGTATCCATACAGGGGCTAAGGGATTTAAGACAACTAATTCATTTCCTGGATTTAAATCACCATTTGTCTTTCCCATAAATCCAACATTTCCTAAACTGGCAGGTGTAATTAAGGTGGGATCTCCATGGTAGTCAGGATAATCAATAGGGGCATTCATGACAGACTGATTTACTTGTTCAGCAGCAGAGACAGCAGTATTCCATAGATTTAACATATTTAATCTTGAAAGGTATCTTCCATCTGTTTGTAAGGTTCCTTCTAAATTAATTTTCGCAGATTCTTGTGCCTTAAGGATAAGTTGATATAGATTTTCTAAGACATTTGCTACCTTATTTGTTTCAGGAGAGAAAATGCTTGTATTTGTTGGGTTTGATTGATCTGGATTTACAGTATAATTCGCAGATTGTGCCGCAAGAAGTGTTAACTCTGCGGCATCATTCGCAGCATCTACTAAGGAAGGAGTCGCTGTTGAAATTTTAACATATAATTCATTAAACGCAGAAGCAGATTCTTTTAGATCATTGCCTGCTGAAGCTAAGGCTAGAGTAATATCAGATAATTTATTTTCAAGGAGTGTAGCCGATTGCTGAAGGACAACTGCCGCTGGAGCCTGAGGGCGCGATGATGAAGATGCGTATAAGGCAGGGAATGGAGCAGGGCCTGTAGAGGTTCCGTTAAATGGTCCAGGGTTTGGATTTGTAGATGTATAAGACATAGCACCTAGAGCAGACGCCTGGTTTGCAGCAATTGTCGCGTTTGCTACTAAAGGTGAAAGGGCATGTGCTAAATCACCTAAATGTAGAGTATTAAGAGCATTCTTTTCATTAAAGATCGCAGCATTTGTTAAAGCTAAATAACTATCAGCCGTTACCTGATTGGCAAGGAATGCTACCGCAAAGTTTGCTGAATTTATATCATGCTCCTTAAGTGCATTTGGACGTAAGGATAGCACATTTAAAATTGCTCCCTCAGCATTTAACATTGTATTTAAACAATCATCAGCATCAGATGCTAATTTATTTATTACGCCAACAAGAGAAGGTGTAAATGATACAAGATCAGTATTTGAAGGACCGAAAGTCACAAAGGTCGCATTGGCAGATGCTACTACCCACTGCTGAGCCTCATACGCTGTTTTTAAACAATTAAAGACACTTGTAAGAGATAATGCTGTATCAAGAGCATTTACAGCAGTTACCTGTGGATATGAGATATAATCTGTAAGAGTATCTGCTTTCTGTACAATATTACCTGATCCATCTGTTTCAGCTAGTGTTAATACAGCCTGAGCAGCTATGACAAACTGATTCACCGCATCGTAAACGTTAGTTGAAGAATTTCCATTGTATGTTAAATTTGTCTGTATAGATCCACTGTTATCACCTGCGCCCTGGTAAAGCACGGTATGGGCAGAAACAGCTGGTGGAACATATCCATTTACTGTGCCACTTCCGCCAACTGTATTAGGAAGTGGATGTGCATTCGCAGTGCCTCCAAGACCGCTGTATCCATATCCAGTCTGAGCAACAAGATGCCCTGTCGCATCGACGAATCCAGCTATAGCCTTACCAATAGAGTTCTTTCCAACAAGATTCTGTAAGGCAATTGCTGAAAAATTCGCACGACGAGCAACAAGGGTTGCTTCTTCACGCGCAAATATAGCAGCAGCTACAGCAGCGGCCGCCGCCGCGTCTGCTGTAACCTTAGCATAAGCCATATTAATTGTAAAAATAGATCCTCCATGACCAGCTGATCCAGAAATACTTGATCCTGTTCCACTAGAATCATATGTTGAAGCAGCAAGTTGAATCGCAGTTTGGGCAGCTACACACACATTCTTTAGATTTTCTAATTTTGCGGCTAAAACAACTACATCATTCGTGGCAACTGTGGCAGATGGTGTAGCCTGTCTATTATAAGGCGTTGTTGCGGCAATAATGAGAGACACGGTTTCAATAGATGAATTTACTGCCTGGATAAGAGGAGTATTTCCAGAAGGATCTGGTGTATTTATGTTTCCAGAAGCATCTTGTAAGGCAGTGTAGACGAGAGATGTAGTAGTGACAGCCTTATTTGCCGCCGCCGCAATATTGTGCCAATCTGTCATTCTAGCTACTAATTCTGTGGCATCCGCAAAGGCTATATTCGCCACCTGAGCAGATGCTCCAGCAGCAGCAAACTGTGAATCATCTACTAATAGACGAGCTCCCTTATAATTAGTTACATTATATCCAATATTATTTTGACCAGTTGTAGTGTGATTATTATAGACTACATTCTGTGTTAAGAGATATGTATCATTTGCGGCCGCCTGAATCAAGGCTTGAGCAGCAGTTAAGGCATACTGTCTAGAAATAGATCCTGAAGAATCGTGGATAATATTAATAAGTGGGCAATTTGTGTTATTCGTACCTTGATATACGCTAGCGGCAGGACCACTAAGAGTAACAGCATTATCTGACTGTGGGACTGGATTTAAATTACCAAGCTCATCGAATTGAACATCACCTGTATGGTTTCCACGTATCTTATTACCTAAACAAACTGATGTAGAGGCGGCTGACTGTTGAGCAAGACGTGCTGTTGTAACCGCATAGTTCTCAGCAATACCTAAATCATATGTGGCAGAGGATAAGGCTGTCTTTGCGGCAAAGAGATCCTTATCAGCCTTAAGAATCTTATCATTCGATGGTGTTGGAACGCTATTATATAATAATGTCGCTGCAGATTGAAGTGTATTTACTAATTCATTTGCTGCTGACCATCTTAAGAATTTTTCTTTTACATCCTTTGCAGCATTAACCGCAGTCGTCATACGGTGTGTAGCAAGAGCGGTATTAGCATAAATATTTCTCATATTAACAAGGGGTTCAGTAATACCATTATAGGCTCCACCTATTACAGTGTTGGTATTGGTATCTGTAGATCCAAATGGAGTATTTGCATTAAGATCCGCCTGTAGTTCAGGGTTTGTTAGAGGATATATGGCGGCCATACATGATGCCGCCGCCGAAGCAAGTCCGCATGGTAAATTATATCCAAGATTTTTACCATCAAAAACACCAGCTGCCGCTGCTCCTCCACTGAGTATATTACCAGATTCATAACTTGAAATTGTTGTAGCACCTAATTCTGAAATAGCAAAAGCATCATCCGAAAAATGTCCTACAGTATCATAATTTGTTGCTACCATTGGAAGTTTATCATGCACGCTTGTAGCACGGCCAGTCCACGCATTTGCCGCAGATATCGATGATCCTGCGGCAGCAGCAGTTGCTCTTGCGACTGAATTTACAGGTAAAGTTGTGTAATCTACACTCTTTAGTAGCTTACCTCCAGCCGCCGAGATAACTGCGTCTGTTAGTTTAGCAACATCCTTGCGATCATCGTTCGTATTATAAGATGCAGTGCCATTATCATATGTAAGAGTTGTTCCACTTATATTTACAAGATTTGAGACTAAATTATCAGTAGCTGTAACCGCAGCATCTAAATCCGTGCGAAGATCAGAGTATGCTGTCCCTACAGCATTTAGCAAAAGAGCAGAAGCTGTCTTAGCGGCAGGGTCATAGGGTAAATCAGACGCAACCGTTTGAACTGAATTATACGCAGTAACCGCAAATGGAAAAATAGGAGATGGTTTTGGTTCACCCTCTAAATATTGGTGATTTGATAAGGAGGGTGCTATAATTGCCGTAGCTGTCTGTGTTAAAGAAATATTCGCAATTTTAGTTGACTGGATGACAGCATCTGGTAAGGTTGTCGCAGAAAGTTCAGACGCATCTGCCGCCGCCTGGGCTGCTTGAAGAGCTTCATTTGCCGCCTGTAAGGCAATCAAATGAGCGGTTGTAGGTGTAACAAGCTGAGTGTATGCGGCAGTTTGAGCAGCCATTTTTGCGTTTAATAAGTTCTGCTGTGTTATAAGCGCAGAACTCTGATCACTCGGGGATCCAGCCGCCTGTACAGCACCAGTATTAAATGATACTGTATTGGCACAGGCATTAAAAACAGATCCTACATTTAATAATAATTGAGATACAGACTGTGTCTTTACAACCGTATCTTTTGCAGCTTCTAAGGCAGCATTCGCTAAATTCTTATTAGATTCAGCTGTAGCAAGAGCAGTTGAAGCATCCTTGACGGCCTTTACTAAGGCGTTCACAACCGAATCATCAGCAGAAGCCGCCTGAGCCTCCTGAAGTGCCAATTGAGCAGAATTAAATGCTGCTAAAGTATTATCGTAAACATCATTTTTAATCTGTGTAGCAAGAACAACACCTGTATTTGGGGCAGTAACACCGCCAGAAAGAGGATCCGTGACAGGAGCAGGAATTCCAAGCGCGGTCGTAGCTAAATTTGCCGTATTAATAGATGATGTTAAAAACTGTGCGGCAGATGTTGAAGCTGAACCAGGTTGATTTTGCTGATATGTAGGAATTGAAAATACAGAGGATATACCACCATTTCCACGTGTCCAGGCAAACTCCTGGGCGTTATCATAAGATCCACTGTTAATCGATGGAAAATATACAGCTGAACCACCTACACATGTAACATATGGAGATGACGCAGGGAACATTACCTGACCCTGTGGTAATGATTCACGTTCAGCATCTGTTAATGGAAAAATATTTTCTTGAGGTCTAACACTCTGCTCAACAGGGAACCCTGCGCCTCCAGCCCCCTGTAGTAAAAGAGCTTGAGCATAGTTATATGTGCTAACAGACGCATTGACTGTAGAAAGTGGAATATCACCTGAGGCGCAGCAAATATTTACTCCATTCTGTGTAGCCTTTGCGAAAAGGTCATTGATCATATTAAGATCAGCAAGCCCTTCAGGATTTGGGCTATTATCGACCGGCACAGATGGATTTGGAGGAAAGGGCATTTTCTGTGTCCAAGCAATTTCAGGAGCACCCCATGAGCATGAAACGACCGTAGGAGAATAAGACTGTCCGTTACAGACAACTGGATTATTTAAGACTGTATAGAATGTGCGATACATTTCAGAAATATCGCTACTTGGAGCGATATAGAGTATAATAATTGGAGGAGTATAGACTGGAGCACCAATACGATTATCATTCATTCCATAGAATGCACTAATTGTGGCAACATCTACTGTGTTCTCAAGTGTAGCACCACCATCATCTGAATTAGGAGCATTAATAGCACCATTAATTGGGTTCACTAAGATCTGTATAGGTGTGCCGTTTGCTCCAGAAATATCATTACATTTCCAGAATCCAGCATACTTTCCTGTAGTAATAGGCTGACCATATATACCACCACCAAATGATACAACCGCAATAACTGGAGTTGCTAGAGTTTGATTTGGTGGGGGGTATGGAATATTATAATAATTACGTATATCTGTAATATTGACGCAGTTAAATCCAGTAACTGGGCCTACAACTCCGCCCGGGCCAGTTGGTGCTAGATTAGTAGCTGTCCCTGTGAAACTATTCCCTGGTGAGACAGATGCTGCTGTAGTATTAGCACTAATCACATAAGAACCAATTCCACCTCTTCCAGTCCCTCCCTGATTGAAGGGCCCTATTACAGTTGTTCCAGATGGCACTCCTACTCCAGTGATTGTCATACCTGGAACAATCTGTCCGAGGGTAAGATATGTAACATTAATTACATTACTGTTATTTGTGAATGTTGCATTGAAGATTGCGCCCGTAGATGTTGTAACATTACCACCAACCGGGTAACTCACAGTATTGTATAATTCTGATGATCTATTTACAGTTACAAAGGGCTTCAGTGTCCCTCTCGAAGTCGGCATATCTCTATACACATATTGAATATTTTATATTTTACAAGTTAGATGAAAAATAATAATATAAGCGTCATCAGTGCGTTTTATCCTTTAAAAAGTTCTATTTATTCTATTGAACAATACAGATCGTGGATTAGAAATTTATGTAAAATACCATGTTCTCTAATCATTTTTACAACGGAAATATATGCTCTAGAAATCTATCAAGAAAGACATAAGTATTTAGATAAAACACATGTTATAGTAAAACCATTTAATTCATTTGCTATGACATGTCCATCTATGATGGATCTATGGAAATCTCAAAAGGGATCTTATGAATTATATGCGATGTGGTCTTTAAAGCAAGAACTTGTCCGAATTGCTATACACCAAAATATATTTAAAAGTGAATGGTTTGTTTGGTGTGATATCGGAATTCAACGATTTTCGAAACTTCAAGATTATTATATGAACTTTCCATCTAATCTTGAGCGTATATGTAGTCGAGGAAGAATGGCATTTTTAGAAGTCGAACGTATTCCTCAGTCATATATTGATGATAGAAGCGACTCTAAGCCAGTTGAACAACCCTTTCCTGAAATTGCGATTGGATCTGGATGTATTGTTGGTGATTCTGAGGCATGGAATGAATTTGGAGATGCTTATAAGGATATGCTAAAAGAGTTTATTCTTAGAGGATGGTTTGCTGGAAAGGAAACTGATATCTTTTTTGCCATTCTTATGGAAAAAAAGACACGGGCATTTCGCCTTTTTTATGCTAAACAATTTGTAAATATTCCTGGAATTGAATGGTTATCATTTCCAGTCATCTTAGGAGGAAATATAGATGCTGAGATCGATATGAGATTTGAAGATTAGTTCCGAGATTTCTTCAGCTGAAGTATGGTCAAGAAACTTTAGTTTCTTGACTTCCATTGCTCTCCACAAATAGTACAGATATAGACATTTTTCTTGCCTGGAGCATCATATGTAATATAGATAATATCACGCTCCTTTCCTTCTACGTTTGTAGGACAGGTCTCCTTTGGACAAGGAATTGTCTTAATATGAGGTAGAGTATTATCTTGAGTTGTAAATTCATTAACTACAATTTTAAAAGCCTCTGTTGATTTATGCTGAACCATAGTTTCTGAGATCAGACCACCTGTTGTCTCCATCTCTGTATATCCACAATTTACACACAGATACGATAGACTTGATATAGTCTGATCTTGTCCGGGTTTTAGATATAAGTGATATTTACAAGTTGGGCAAAACTTTAGAACCATTGTAATCTATACAAGCCAAAGGTTTTAGTTCAATTTTCATAGCGCGGAATATTCTTAAAGAAACTGCGTAAAAATGGCGGTCAAAAAATTGCTTAATGGGAAACATATGAGTGGATTACACATGGCATCGATTTCTACTCTCAAACAGTTTCTTGAGTCTCACCGTATGGGAACTGCTGATAGGAGACCAGCATCTGTTACCGGTATGGGTGAGGCTGCCGGCAAATACTATATCGCAGATAATGAATATGAACAGTTTCTTGATCTGGTAAATACTCATATCTTTGAAGAGCATGGTCGTCCCATGAATCTTGTAGAGCAACCCCATCCAAACGGCCCCAAGCCTCTTGTTATTGATCTTGATTTTAGATATCGCAAGAATCGTGCCCTAGCTCACCCCTTTGATCAATCTCATATTAAGTCCTTTGTAGAAAAGATTACTGAGGGTCTTGGGACATTCTTTGATCTAAATCCATATGAAGAACTGCGTTACTTTGTATGTCTCAGACCACAGGCCTATGAGAGCAAGGGTGAGATTAAGGATGGAATCCATATTGAATGTCCTGATATTGTTCTATCTTTTGAGAAGCAGGCCGCGCTCAGACGCTGGATGCTCGGCCAGGATGCAATCAATGAGTGTTTCAAGGGAACCACATTTACAAATCAAGTCACAGATGTATACGATGAATCGTGTACTCGTAAGCAGGGGTGGTTTCTCTATGGAGAATCAAAGCCGAATATTCCGGCCTATGATCTCAAGACAGTTCTAGCATTCAGTCCATCTACTAATGGATGGTCCGTCATGGAACCATTTAATTATGAAAATCGTGAGCTACTAGAACTCCTGAGTGTTCGATATAATCTAGTGACAGATGATAATGAGGTAAAGGAAGATGCTAAGGATCTTTATAAGAAGCTTACAAGTGGAACGCAGGGTGAGCCACAAAATCAGGTTGTAACTACTCTAACGCCAGAGGAGATTGTCATAATTCAGGAGAATCCTCTTGTAAAGGAAGCCTTTGAGGAACAGGCGGTTGAAACAAATTTTGAGGAAGTCGATATTGTAAAACAGTTCGTTAGGGAGTGTCTGTCAGTAAAGAGAGCAGATGACTACACCTCGTGGCTGAATGTAGGACTCTGTCTTCACAGTATTTCTCAGAGCACAGATATGTTTAATCTATGGGTTGAGTTTAGCGCAAAGTCGCCAAAGTTTGCTGAGACGGATCTTGTGAAGCTCAAGCGTAAATGGGATCTTTCGATGAAGGCTGAAGGCAACGGTCGTCGTCTTACAATTCGCAGTCTAAGACACTGGGCACAACATGATAATCCAATCGCCTTTAGAGAGATTATTGAGCGTGACATTAACAACTATATCTTACACTTTACTTCTCCAACTCATAATCATGTTGCTCGTCTGATGAAGCGTGTATATCAGGATAACTACGCAGCGGCAGTCAGTTCGAGATATACAGAATGGTATGAATACAATACTAGAAATCACAGATGGAAAAAGATTAACCAGGGCATTGAACTTAAAAATAAGATCAGTGCTAGGGGTGGTGGTATGGAAATTGCTGATCTAATTTCTGGAGCCAGAGCTAGTTTTATGAAGAGTGCTGATTATGCGAAGCTTGAGACAATCGTAAACAATGACGCAAATATTAAGGCGCTCTCTGAACGTCTTAAGGAACTTATTGATATTCGTAAAAATCTAAGAGAGAAGAATCGTATTGATGAGACGCGTGATGTAGATGTTGATATTAAGAGAACTGAGGAGGCGATTGAACTCATTCGAAAGAAACAGGAGATGAATCGGTCTGAGGTGAGAGATAAGAAATTCTCTGAGCTAACTGAACTTGAGTTAAAGCTATATAATAGTGGATTTAAGGATAGTGTAATGAAGGAGTGCGTAGGTCTATTCTATGAAGAGGGCTTTGAACAGAGTCTTAACACAAACCCTTATCGTATTGGGTGTGCGAATGGAGTTCTACATCTTGATGCGATTAAGCCGAATCCAGATAGACCTGGTGAGATGATGGCAATGGACAAGGAGAAGGGTGATCCATTTAACTTCTTTCAACCAGGTGTTCCAGAGGATTATCTAACATTCCAAGCTGGTAATGATATGCCCGAAAATGAGCCAATTCCTTATATCGAGTATGATCCAAATGATCCTGAGCAAGTTGAAATTGATGATTTCTTCTCAAAGCTCTTTCCTCGGGCCGAACTTAAGGCATGGGTTCTAAAACTTCTTGCCTCTTGCTTAGAGGGTAAGAACAGAGAGCAGTGTTACTATACCTTCCAGGGTGTAGGTGGTAATGGAAAGTCAAAGCTTGTAGAGCTTATGATTATGACGTTCGGTGATTACCAGTCTTCTCTACAGTCAACTGCTCTAACTAGAAAGCGCCCAGAGTCTGGTGCCGCAAATCCAGACATCATGAGTATTAAGAATAAGAGGTTCATCTATATGCAGGAGCCAGATGATCGTGAGCCACTTAATACATCAAGAATGAAGCAGTTCAGTGGTGAAGATGCGGTTGAGGCACGTGGTCTATTCCAGGATCAGGAGCGTTTTAAGATCTCTGGAAAGCTCTTTATGATGTGTAATACTCTGCCTACGATTAACTCAATGGATCGTGGCACGTGGCGTCGTATCCGTCTGATCCCCTTTGAGAGTAAGTTCGTAAATGTTGGAGACAAGGAACTTGGTCAACCCAATGTATTTCCAAAGGATATGAATCTTAATTCTAAGCTTAGAAGGTGGCGTATTCCTTTCTTTAGCAGACTCGTTCATATCTATATGACACAGTATGCCGTGTCAGATAATGGCACTCTAGAGCCTGCTCCTGACATTGTTATGAATGAGTCAAGAAAGTATCGCGATACCTTTGATTCTCTAAATAAGTTCTGCCAGGAGAGATGTCGTATTGATCCCGATAGCGATGAGCACGCAACTGTAAGTGATGTCTGGCGTGCCTACCGATATTGGCATGAGGCGGTAGGTGGTGCTGGAAAGAAGCTATCACAGGTTGAATTCTTAAAGAGATTTAATGAGGAGTTTTACCAGGGAGTGCCTAAGCAAGGTAAGATCTACAATGGCCTCCTTGTATTTAATACAGAGGAGGACGTTGAAACATACGAAGAGTCTAAGAAGGAGCTTATCCAAACCGATTAAGGAGTGCGATTGATGAAATAATTCCTGCTACAAAAATACCAAAGGTTCCAAAACTAATTGAGGTGCTAGATGTTGTTTGATTTACAATAACCGTCATTATGATTGCTAAGGCTAGAAAAGAAAGTAAGAAAAAGAAAATTGTAAATCCTTGTAGAGTTCCACTAATATTTGGAAGAGGCGAAGCTACATCAGATTCAAAGGCTGCTTCATACGCGGTATCAAGAGCTGCTATTTTTTGTGAAATAGGATTTATTCTTTTTGAAGATTCCATAAGAGAATCAACAGATTTCTTTTGTTCATCAAGTAGACTTTTTAAGAAGGCTATCTTTTTTGTGCTTGATGTTAGAAGAGATGAATCGGTGCTTGTATCAGAACTTGATGATGAAGGAACACATGATCCGTCACTTGATATAACATTTATTCTTGGACCCTTTGATTTTGTAATATTTGTATCAATTACAGGGACTTGTAACATATTTGTAAATAAATTTGTCATAGTAGGATTTGTAAAACCCTCTTTATAAGGTGACCACAGACCGTCCATTTCTATCTTATGTGAGAAAGCATAGCGCCGGAATATAATTATATAGATCTAAGCTAGATTTGTATAATTATAGAATAAATCGTTTAACACTTCTTCTTTGCAGCTGGGGGCGGCGTTGGTTGAACAAGGACAGGAGGTGTTCCACATGAGGCCTCATTATTAGGACCTTTAATTCTACCAAAATTTAACTTATGCCAATATCTTCCATCTCTAGAATATCTTGAATATCTCCATCTAAGAACTAGCATAACAACAGCAACAACCGCGATCACATAGGTTAAAATTGTAAAAACAGATGAATTAATATATCCGTTTGACATTAAGAAAATTAAGATTCCAACAAAGGATAAACAGATAAATAAAACTTGTAAAAAATATAAGGTATCTAATTTATTCTCATTTGCCCATTCATTAATTTCATTTTGTCTTGAAGCAACCTCTCTATTTATTTCAGCGGTCTTAATCTGATTTGATGTCATAATATCTACATCAGTAGCAAAATTCTTAAGATCCTTAGTTCTATAGATATAATATGCCGCAGATGTTACATTATTATCGGCACCAGTCACTTGATCCATAAGATCATTAAATTTAGCACTCTTTTGCGTATTCACAGCATCAATCGTCTGTTTAACATTTGAGGCCATAAAATCACCCTTTTGAGATTGACCTAAACTAGATAAATATGCTTGAAGCTCCATATCGCTTAGAAGCTTAGTTTGATCAATTAGAGTGCTTATATCTACAAACCGCTCCCTCATCTAACGTGTATTCATTTTATTAATTCTTTACGCTACGATATAAGTAAAATATTAAACCAACAGCAACAATATTCATAAATCCATAAATTGCTAGTAAATTCCGGGAGGATGAATTCTTTTCAAGAGTATAATCTACCATAGCACCCTTGATATCCTTTTCCATTGAAGCATTTTTTAATATATTTGAATGTTCTATAAGCTGTTGACGCGTTGTGTCTAATTCTGAATTTAATTGATTAACACCTTTATCAATATTATAATATGACTTTAAACTATTTACACGCGAATTATTTAGAGATTGTAGGATCTGTAGGATTTGATTTAATTTTGAATTTAGTAATTCTGTATTTGCCTTCTTTGTTGTATAGGTGGAATTAAGGTTATTTTTACTTGTTGTGGCAGCAATCATAAGAATATCATTTAAAATATACATATAGCGCTTGTAATAAAAACAATATTCATTAAGAATATTCTGCCGTAGTGCGGCTGAATTTGTGGCATATTGTTGTGCCGGGCGTGTATCGGTTGGAAGTAAAACATCTGGAGCTACAGCACTAGAATTTGAAAGTAGATTTACAACATGAGCATCTACTGTTGCTGTATCTACAACACCATTCTGACTACTGGAAAATCCTGATCCACCATTGGGTAAACACGATGTTTTTCCTGTAGAAGAATAAGGTGTGTTATAGTTTGAATCTGTTATTTTTTCAGTATTTCCTGAACAAAAGTCCGTCATTCTACTCTCTATCACTTATTTGTATTCTTTGTTCTAAAATATAAGATTACAAGGATTACAATAATAACTAATAAAAGTATTGATATACCTCCTAGGATAAGAGGATTGGTAAAATATGAACCTTCCACCGGAGACATTATATATGAAATAAATTGCGTAAGACTTGGTGGAAGATTGATTTGACCACTAAATCCATAGATCTGAAATACTAAAAAAATAGATAAAAATGCCATAAACACACTAACTGCGATAACGTAAGGTATGGTTGTAGGTCTTAATTCTGGTATAAGACCAAAGGTGGATTCTCTCGATACAACCGATTGTTCTGGATGAACACGATTTGTATAACGTTCTTCACTTAAGAGTCTAGGATCTGAACTTTCCAGATTTTTAGCAGCACTATTTATATATTTTTGTAATTTTGTATTTATATTTGTTAATTTAGAATAGTATTCTGCGATAGGAGCAAAGGCTGATTCAACGTAGGCCTTATCTCCTGCGTGAGAAGACTCTACTGAATAATATGCGGTCTTTCCATTCCCTGGATCTGGATCAGATCCAAAGTATGTATTTGTAATTTGAACTGTAGTGCTCTCTCCTCGACGAAGTGTCTTATATACCCATTTTCCCTCATTTCCATATTTTAAAGTAGACTCTGGTGGCACAGAAGCTGTGTTATTTTCAGTTCCGATTGCCTGCCAGCTATTTCCCTGAGTGTATGCTGAAAGTGCCGAATCTAGATTTAAAATTGCGGCATCTACATCAAAAGAAGCTAGTGATTCATATGTAAGTTGTGCTTCTAAAAGATCTGAATTAGGCATTGCCCTCTATCTATAGTCTAGGGAGTACATACTCTATAAACTTCATATTCACCTGCGGAAGGACTTGGTCTGGTAATCTTAATAATATCACCAGGAATAGCACCAATTACACGAGTAATAGGATCCTCATGATACCGAATCAGTGGAAACTGAGATTTCTGAGTAATATATAATGATTTCATTAAACTCTCATGCTGTTCCTTAGGAACAATAACGTGAGGTGGCACAAGGAAATGATCAAGAGGATTCATCTGGAAACTGTCCATAAAGAAGAAGGATAACCGGAGATTTCTCGTGTTCCACTGATTAATAGAAGCCTGATTAAATACAGATACAACTGGCTCGTTAATAAGACATACAATTGATGTCTGTGCTGGATCTACCGGAGACCCAAGCTTATCAGGTTGTCTTGAACTTGCCTCAGGCGCAACACCAATAGGCGTCTCAAGAGAATTAAGAAATCCTGCTAGCTTTTGCTTAATGCGAGGTAGAAAGATATATACACGCACCGTGGGTGTAGGAACTACCATTCCCTCACGCGCCTTTACTGTAAATTCTAGAGCACGACCATTTGAGGTGGCCGCAAGTCCAGCACGAATCTCTTCAGGTCCAAATTTCTCAGCACCCACTGTATCATAACCACGATCATGTAAGACCTTGAGAAGTGTCTGACGTGATCGAAATACTTTTTCAACAAACTGTGCCATAGTTTACTATCTACTGACATATGAATCAAATTTTTAAGTGGATTTTATCTAATTTCCCTTTATTACATTAATTGTTACAGCGGCCCCAGAGTTTCCACCTGATTGTTCTTTTTCATCTTCACCAAATGATACTGCTTTTCTACGTGTAGTATTACGAATTGGCTTTGGCTGTGGCATCATAAATCCACCCATTTGTATTGGATCTGTAGATACTGCGATCGTTGGAGGAGCTCCTGGAACCCCTGATGTATATAACTGTGCTGGCTGAGGCTGTGACATAGAATATATAGCTGGATAAGATCCCATATTCATGTATCCACCTTGAGTCATTGGCATCTGAGGCATCTGGCTCATTTGTGGCATTTGCTGAGCCATTGGCATTTGCTGAGGCATAGCCATTTGCATCTGAGACATAGCCATTGGCATCATTTGTGAATATCCTCCTCCTTGAGCTGCTAGAGGAGCTGGAGCTGTTAGCTCCTCATCTGCTATTAAAGCCTCAGGTTCACCAAGAACCTGAATAGATCTCGCAGGAGGCACAACTGTAACCGTTGTAGGGTTTGCCTGGAACATAGGACCTGCCTCTGTCTGAACCATAGTTCCAGGAACAACCGATGGGTTTCCAACAGTTGCCGCGACATCTGTAGCTGTCTGGATCGCAGTAGCTACACCTGTTCCATCTACAACAACAGCATCCTCATCTGATACACGTGGTGTGACAGGTAAGGCACCAAGTTTCATTAATAGTTCAGGTGTAGCCTCGGTCGGTCCTTCAATAACTTCTCTAAAGCTTGGGACGACTGTTTCAGGCAAGACAAGTTTGGGTAAGACGGTAGCTACACGAGCTCTTTCTTCATCTGTAAGAGGAGGTAGATCTTCCTTACTTACTCCATGTAAGGTTAGTAAATCTTTCTCTGTCATAATGCGCATTCCAATATTCATATAGGTCTCAAGTTCTTGACATAGAAGCTTGAAGGCATAAGGCATCTCAATTGATACAGGTGCCACCATTGTTTTTCTTACTGGAGGAATGAGTTCTAAATCAGAAGAACTTGATCCAATATAACTGACAGGTCCAGTACATAGAGGACAGACAAAAAGACCGGTCTTAGGATTTTCAATGGGAATTGTTCCGCATCCTTTACAGACACGGAAACTCACTCCATCGGATCGTAACATATATGATTCATTTACAAAGGCACTAATTCCATGGCCCAAAATAGCATCACGTTCCATCTCACCAATACGAAGACCTCCTTGCGCTCCACGACCTCCTGTAGGTTGATGGGTTCTCTGTTCTCTTCTACCCTTTCCACGAGCATTCCACTTATCTTCTACCATGTGCTTAAGACGCATAGAAAAGATGGGTCCAATAAATATATCTGTCTGAAGCTGCTTTCCAGATGTTCCATCATATAAGATTTCATTTCCAAATTTCTCAAATCCAAGTTGTTCTAAGGCAACATTCATTTGCTTTGTTAAACGACCATCATCTGTAAATGCTGTTCCGTCTGAAATGGCGCCAACATTTGAAGCAATCTTACCCATAACCATTTCAATCACGTGACCAATTGTCATTCTTGATGGAATCGCATGCGTGTTCATGATCATATCTGGAACAATACCACTTATAGTGCGTGGCAGATCATGTGACCGAACCACCATACCGATGGTACCCTTTTGACCATGACGATTTGAAAACTTATCTCCAAGCTCAGGAACTCTGTATTCTACACAACGGATCTTAACAGTTCTAAGACCCTTATTATTTACTAGAACTATAACAGACTCTACGCGACCATGAGTCCAGACCTGTGCCGACTCAGACGCATCTGATAATTTTCCTCCTGGAAGTTCCATTGTTCTTCCAACGATTACAGTATTTTCATCCACATAGGATCCTATCTTGACTATTCCTCTCTCATCAAGCTGAGAATAATCCATTCCTGGTTTTAAATCAGTCCATCCAGGCACAGATTTGGGATTTGCTATACGAGTTCTTGTTTTAGCCATTTCATCATCCTCTTCAAAGACATTATAGGAACGATAGTGGACTGAATTAAATAATCCTCTCTGTAGAGCATCATGATTAATCACAATACCGTCTTCCTGATTATATCCAGCAAACATTCCCATTGCTAGAATTATATTTGATCCATAGGGTAAACGACCCTGTCCTAGATAATCATAGTATAATGTGCGGACTAAGGGAGGAGATCCATTTGTTAAAATAGATGCCTGATTATCATAACGCATATGGGCATTTGAGGCATACACTGAGATACCCTGCTTTGATTGAGAATCTCCAAGCTGATTACGAACTGATTGATTGTGGTGTGAAAAGGGAATTAACGATGTAATCGCACTCATAATAGTTGATGGATGAACTTCCACATGGGTTGTTTCATTTGTTGCTTGTTCTAAGAAATTTACTATAAAGGTTTCATTATGTTCATAAGGATCTATATATTCAATTAAACCTGAGTAAGGTGTTAGATATTCAATATAATCCTTGATTGTAAGCCCTTCTCTTTCCTTTAGAGGATCCTCAAAGCCAATCCATGACAAACCACGATCCTTTGCCTGAGGTAGGGATCCCATAATCATATCACGCCACGTAGATCCAGGCTCCGCAAGTTTTCCCTTTGGATATCTTTGAGAAGTCCAGGGATCCATATGTAAAAGAGGTCTCCCTGGTCTGCCTTCATCAAAGTTAATTAATATACGTCTATCACTGATAAAAAACGCAACACCAATAGAGGCAGATAAACAGCCAGTCCATTTAAAAAGTTTTATGACACGTGTAAGTTCGTTTGCTTCAAGAGTATACCCAATTAAACCATTGTTTAGGAAAACAGGAACACACATGGCTCTTAATTCTCCTGTAACATCTCCAACGCCTAGAAGAAATTTACGTGTATTTAACCAATCTAGGAAGCCTCTTGTTGGCGTTGATGTACTAATATTTGCTAAGACACTTAGATTTTTTGTAATACCAATGGAGGATCCACCAGGTGTCTCATTCGTGCAAAAGTATCCATATTGGCTTGTATGTAAATGACGAGGGCCTGTGAGTTTCATTCCTGTATCGAATTCTAAGACAACACGTCTACAGTGACTCATAAAATCAATGTAAGACAGACGAGAGAGTGGCTGTAAGACACCTGATTTTTCGTCTCCAATTCCTGATCCCCATTTACCCTTAAAGCCTCGCATTAGACCATTTGTTAACATATGAGGTTGTTGTTTTCCACCTGCTTTTGGGGATCTAAAGATTCCTATCGCATTTGATTCCGCAAAAATATTCATGAAATTTTCACCCTTGTAAACCTGTACATTGTAATTATATTCTTCGTCAATCGCGCGGCCAACCGCCTTCGCCCATGTCTTATAGACACCCTGAAAAAGCATCTGTGTTAAGAATCCAGATGTTAGACAGCGCTGATTTCTTGTATCATCACGATCTGTCTTACCCTCTAAGCCCATGTAAACACGGTAAATTTTCCTTACACAATCTCCAAGATATACTGCACGAGCACCTGGAGTATCTGGAACATGAGAAAACATTTGATTATGAATAATATCTAAGACATGTGCCTCTCCAAATCCCTTTGTAAGTGTCTTAATATATTCAATGGCAGAAAATGTATCTAAAATTGGATAAGCATCTGTAAAACATGCCACTAAGAAGGGTTCCATCAATGTGAGTTCATCAGGATTCATAGATGGAAGAATCGCTCTCATAATTTCTTCATCCGTTTCAATACCAAGAGCTCTAAATAAGATACAAACTGGGATTGATTTACGCACAAAGGGTAGTCCCACGTGTAAGGCCTCTGTCTTTCTTATAACCGCGAAGGTGACTCTACGAACCTGACGTGTCTCAGGAGATAAGCAGGAAATCGAAGAGAAATTCGCAATCTGAGGATCTGCCTCCTGATTTTGTATATAAAGTGTATTGAAGGCTTGTTCCTGGTGAGTGATTAAAACCTTCTCTGTGCCGTTAATAATGAAGTATCCACCTTGATCATATGGACATTCACCTACAGATTCTAGAAATTCATTTGGTTTATTATAAAGTAAACAAGGTTTTGAATGTAACATAACTGGAATTTCAATTAATGGAAATTTCTCCAAAACTGTTTCTCTAACGGATGGCTGACCCTCTGGAACAGATCCAAATTTTACACGAATTAGAATATCAGCATAAAGTCCAGCCGAGTATGTAAGATTTCTTAAACGTGCCTCATTAGGAAATAGAAGACGAACATCTTCACCCCCCATATGCTGGAGTGTTGGTGTTCCAAGTTGTAAACCCTTTCCATCGAGACCTCCTATATAAATCTCAACAGTATAAGCATATGTATTTGTTCCCTTTATAAGATCTTTTACTACAATAAGAGGATTTTGACTCTTAATAATAGAAGGTAAATCTGACTCTAGGAACTGATTATATGAATCAAGATGATGACGTGTATATGGATAGGAAGTTGTCTGAAAATATTGATCTAAGAGACGTCTTGGAATTTCCATGGATCTCTCCTTTCCTTCGGCCATCACTCTATTTCACAAGACACATTATGATGTAGTGAAGAATACTCATTGTTGTTGCTTTTAGCAAGTAAATCAGTATTATAAGCGAGGGCCTCCCATAGTTTTATACATATCATATCCAGTAACACGAAGGTGTGGCTCAAGGCGATCAGGACTAATAAATGTGGGTGGTTGAGCTCTATATGGAGCCTGGCTCACAGGATCTGATGTCGGATAGGGTGGTGTTCCCTTCCCTGGATCTGTCATCATAGCAGGATATAGTGGGTATGCTGTTGCTGGAGCAGTTGTCATTATGGGGCGGAGAAGAGCATCAAACATACCTCCTCCAGCCTGAGAAGCGGCAGAACCATCTGTCGGAAATCCATTTGGCTTACCACAATCTGAAGCTATGGCAGGTGAGTAATAACGATCAAGTCCCTGTGTCTGGTATGTCGGGAAGTTTCCATAAACACCAGATACACCAGCACGAGTCTGATAATCTAGAGGAGCTCCTCCTAGAGGAAGAGCACCACCACGCATATGGGTTCTACGTGTCTTTCCAGACTTAAGACCATATCTGAATTTTAAATAAGAGGCAGCATCTGCCGGAGATAGATCACGTTTGAAGGTCTTATTCCACTCTTGTCTATATATAAGAACAGCATCAGAAAAAGAATGTTTTGATTTTGCTTTTAGATCATCTACCACCTTATCCATATGCTGAAAAGCCTTTCGAAGCTCTGGAATTGTTAAGACTTGCTTTTTTGACTGTTTTCTTGTTGATTTTCTTGTCTTTCTTTGGCCTTTCACCATTCTACTTAGACAGTCTTAAAACTTGTTGAGGCGATTCCTGAATTTCCCTTAAACATATTTGTTACCGCGGTCAAGGGATTTGAATTTCCTGAATTCTTCTTAAACATATTTGTGACGGCAGTTAGAGGATTTGAAGAGCCAGAATTTCCTCCAAGATTAAATATACTCTTTGAATTTCCAGTTGATAGTCCTAAATCTGGTATTACAGTGCTTGGTAGAACTGTTTCAAGAGGAGGAGGGCTTACACCAAAAAATTGTGAAACTAAAACAAGTCCGCCAACAATAACAGCAGCGATCATTATAAATCCAGAATATTCTTGGACAATACCAATGGCGCCTGTATTATATTCATAAGGAAAACTCTTATAATGTTCCCATAATCCTAAGAAAAACATCAGGATTGCTATAACTCCAAGCACGTATGGTGATAGTTTTGGTATCACAAAAAAACAAATAAGACCAGCAAAAACTAAAACGAGTAACGATGGAAGGAACAACTCCATATCTCTCTAATATGTTTCGCGATACGTTAGCAGCTCCTTTCTACAACAATATCTATGAAGACCAAGTTCATTTAAAACCTCTCCTTCAGGCGTCTTAGGTAGCTTTGTCTCATCAAGAATCAACAGGCTCGCAGGTAGTCCTCCCCGGAGTTCTTTTGTTCTACGTTCATAATATCTCCATAGATCGGCTAGGACATTCCCGCAATTCATACATCTCACTGGAATTGGCATACTTTACTATTATCCGGGATACAAGCAATTTTTACAGTACAGTCAATGCGTATAAACCGATTGTATACTTCCCTTTATTACTGACAGAGATGTCATCTGTCTTATTCTCAAGCGGATCCTACAATCGTAGCAACCAGGCCCGTGGCGACATGACACGCTTAACCGCACGTGTTACAGATCTTGAAAAGAAGATTGAAGACTTAAATTTTGTGATTACTGCTCTTCAGAAGTCTGGTGGCAGTGGTTCTGGAACTCAGGGTCCTCAGGGTCCAGCTGGTCCTCAGGGGCCAGCTGGTCCTCAGGGATCTCAGGGACCTCAGGGTCCTGTTGGTTCTACTGGGCCTGCCGGGCCTGCTGGGCCTGCCGGGCCTACTGGACCTGCCGGATCTCCGGCATAGGCATAAGCTTAAGATCGCATCTTTTGAAGTGTTGAAGCACTAATATGAATTGTATGTTGATTTAGCAAATACTTCGAAAGTCCAGCTGCTCATCATGTTTAACCTCTTATAACGAAG
>Ga0114960_10000742_pt1 | contig 27158 bp, 18 predicted proteins | sample C_130625_MF_Meta_FD_92637 | JGI IMG/M metagenome (GOLD analysis project Ga0114960, IMG submission 92637) | Freshwater microbial communities from Lake Croche, Canada to study carbon cycling - C_130625_MF_MetaG | ecosystem: Environmental > Aquatic > Freshwater > Lake | place: Lake Croche, Canada... | reverse complement strand
GTTTTAAATAAGGCATAAGGAAGTTTTACAAATAAACCTATCTGACCAGAACCACTAATTAAGGTTTTAGTATAGACTGTATCATCCCCTCTTTTAGAAGTAACCATTACAATTGAATCGGCATATTTTTGTTTCACTTCTAAAAATTCATACTGGTACTTAATACTGGTATTATTCATTTTCAACAGTGTATCGTTTTTATTAAAAGCTCCTTCTAAAACCACTGCCGATTTTCCTACTGAATCAATAATAACAGGTATACGTGGAATCACAAATGGTGCGGTTTTTTTAAACTTAGCAAGAGAACTAGCTAAAGTAGAAGGTATACTTAATGAGATAATACTATCCCCTCTTTTTACTTCTAAAGTTTTAGGATTCGCTAAAATTAATTTAGCTTCTAAAGCATCAAAGTTTTCTAATTCTTTTTTATCAACAGAAACAATAATATCTCCATCTTGCACACCCATTTGTTTAGCAAGTGTACTAGCATGTACTCCATAAGTGACATTTTTTGCAGGCAAATAATCGTCGCCCCAATACCAGCCAATACCAATAAAAATAATAATGGCTAATAATACATTTACTATCACCCCACCTAACATTACTATAAGTCTTTGATAAGCAGGCTTTGATCTCAATTCCCAATCTTCTGGTGCTTTATTTAACTGCTCTTTATCCATGCTCTCGTCAATCATACCTGAGATTTTCACATAACCACCAAATGGAATCCAACCAATACCGTATTCTGTTTCCCCTATTTTCTTTTTCCAAAGACTAAAGCCTGGATTAAAAAATAAATAAAATTTCTCTACGCGGGTTTTAAATAAGCGCGCAGGAATAAAGTGGCCTAATTCATGTAAGACCACTAGTATTGAAAATGATAAAATAAACTGTGCTGCTTTTACTCCCACGGCTGCAAAATCTACTGCTAAAATGTACATGTTTTATAATTGTATTAAAGAGGCTGCAAAGTTACGCGCCTCTCCATCGGTTTCAAAATAATCTTCCAAACTTGGACTGGAGATATAGTTAATTTTTTCTAAAGTTTTTTCTATCAATTCTGTCATTTCTAAAAATCCAATTCTATTTCTTAAAAAAGCATAGACAGCAATTTCATTGGCCGCATTTAAAACACAGGGAGCATTGCCCCCTTTTTCCATGGCGTCCTTTGCCAATTGTAAATTTCTAAAAGTTTTTACATCGGGCTCATCAAAATTCAATTGATTGGGTTTATCGAAAAGATACCTTGGAAAATTATTTTTTAATCTTTGGGGAAATGCCATTGCATATTGAATGGGTAATTTCATATCGGGCAGTCCCATTTGTGCCTTTATACTACCGTCTTCAAACTGCACCATACTGTGGATAATACTTTGGGCATGCACCACCACTTTAATTTGATGAGGCGCTAAATCAAATAACCATCTTGCTTCAATCATCTCCAACCCTTTATTCATAAGGGTTGCAGAGTCGATAGATATTTTAGCACCCATGGACCAATTGGGATGTTGTAAAGCATGATCGCGTTTTACATTCATTAAGAAATTGGGCTTCTTTCCTAGAAAAGGACCTCCACTTGCTGTTAGAATAATTTTTTCAATGGGATTATTTTGCTCACCCACTAAACATTGAAAAATAGCAGAGTGCTCGCTATCTACTGGAATAATTGCCGCTTTATTTTCTTTAGCTTTTTGCATGACAATATCACCTGCTACCACTAAAGTTTCTTTATTAGCAAGCCCTACGGCCTTTCCATTTTCAACCGCCGTTAGCGTAGGTTTTAATCCAGCAAATCCAACTATACCTGCCATCATAAAATCATAACAATCCATGGCAGCCACTTGCTCTAAGGCTTCTTCCCCCGCAAAAACTTTTATAGGTTTACCTTCTAAAGCTTTTTTAACGGTTGCATATTTTGTAACATCCACTATTACAACCATATTGGGCATGAATAATAAAGCTTGTTCAATTAACAAAGACTCATTTGAATGAGCTGTTAATATTTCAGCTACAAATAATTCAGGATGTGCAGCTATGACCTCCAGGGTTTGTTTCCCTATAGATCCCGTTGAACCGAAAATGGCAATTCTTTTTTGACTCATCCAATATTTTTCTTAGAAATTAAAATTAAGCTATTATTTTTTTATAGGGCAATATATTGCTTTAACGCAGTTACTATGACTCTGTCATTACTTAATCTAGGTACTTTATTTTGCCCCCCCAATTTTCCTTGCGCTCTCATATAATCGATAAAGGCATTTTTTTGCATTGAATTAATTTGTAAAGGTGCAAGTATAGATCCCTTTATTAAATCCTCATAATAGACATTTTTTTTGCACATCACTTCATTTAGTTTTTTACTAAACAAGTCCATATCCTCTGGTTTTTTCTCAAACTCAATAAACCATTCATGGTAACTTTTTCCTTCACCTTGTTGTATAAAAGGAGCCACCGTAAATTCTACTACTGAAACGCCCATTTCATTAGCTACAACCAATAATGCCTGCTCCACTTCTTCTCCAATCACATGTTCTCCAAAGGCTGAAATAAAATGTTTAACCCTCCCTGTAACAATAACTCTATAGGGGTCAATACTTACAAATTTAATGGTGTCTCCCAAATGATAGCCCCATAAACCTGCATTACTATTAATAACCATTGCATACTGTTCTCCTAACTTCACATCAGCTAGAGATATTCTGAGAGGTGCATCTTCATGCACAGTAGCAAGTGGGATGAACTCATAGAAAATACCGCTATTTGTATTTAACAAAAGTCCTTGTTCTGTTCTTGTATCTTGATATGCAAAGAAACCTTCACTTGCCGGGAATAATTCAATGGTATCAATTTGCTTTCCAATGGTATCAAATAGTTTAGTTTTATAGGGTTCGAAATTCACGCCCCCTTGAACCAATACTTGAAGATTAGGAAAAATTTCAATCACAGGCTTTCCTGTTTTTTCAACAATTCTGTCAAAATACATTTGCACCCAAGGTGGGATTCCTCCAATTAAACTTAAATCTTTTCCTAAAGTTTCTGTTACTATTTTATCTAATTTCTCTTCCCATTCATCGATACAATTGGTTTCGAAACTTGGTAATTGATTACCTCTTAAATATTGAGGAATATGATGATTGACAATACCACTTAATCTTCCTGTAGGAATGCCTCCCACTCTTTCCAATTCAGGTGAACCGCTTAGAAATATCATTTTTCCACCTGCAAATTGGGTATGACCCGTTACAGCCATATAGGCAAGTATGGCATTTCTTGCTCCACTTATATGATTATCAATAGAATCCTTGGTGATGGGAATATATTTTACCCCGCTAGTAGTTCCACTGGTTTTGGCAAAATAGATAGGTCGGCCCTTCCAAAGAACATTTTGTGTACCTTTTTTTATTTGATCTATATAGGGTTTAAACTGTTCGTAGTCTCTTAAAGGCACTGCTTTTTGAAAGCTTGGGTAGTCTTTTACCTGGTCAAAATGGTGTTCTTTACCAAAAATAGTAGTTTTACCGACCTTAATTAGTTGATTTAGAATGTCTTGTTGGTCTTTGAGGGCGTTTTTACGGTCCTTTTGTATTTGACGATGAATGACACCTGCAAAGGGTTTGGCCAACAAAGATTTGACATTAATCATATTCCGATACATTATTATAGATAGAAAGAGACGAAATTAGGTACTAATTTAGTTATTGTCAAATCACTTTAAGGCTTAGAACTCAATTAAATATGGGTTTTGGGGTGAAATTAGAGGCACTATTATATTTTTTGAGAATTAATTGCAAATTGGGATAAAAATAATTACCTTTGCCGTCCTAATTTTGGACATTATGTTAGCAGTAGTAAAAATCGCAGGACAACAATTTAAAGTACAAGCAGGAGATAGCTTGTATGTACCTCACCTGCAAGGTAAAACCGGAGACAAAGTTGAATTCAACGATGTTTTATTTGTCGATAATAATGGAAGCATCTCTTTTACGAGCAAAGTAAAAGTAAGTGCTGAAATTTTAAACGACTTAGTACAAGGTGATAAAGTTATCGCCTTTAAAATGAAAAGACGTAAAGGTTTCCGCAAGAAACATGGTCACAGAACACATTACACACAAATTAAAATCGAGAACATCGCTTAATCTTGCTTAGGCAGGACTTCAGTAGATATATCCATTATTAATAAAAGGCTAGAAAAAAGAATATACTATGGCACACAAAAAAGGGGAAGGTTCCGTAAAAAACGGCCGTGATTCCCAAAGCAAACGTTTAGGTGTTAAAATTTATGGTGGTCAACCAGCATTATCTGGCAACATCATTATACGCCAAAGAGGTACTGTATACCATCCTGGTAAACATGTTGGAGTAGGTTCTGACTTTACATTATTCGCACTTTCTAATGGAATTGTAGAATTTAAAAAAGGCAAAAATAACCGCACCACAGTGTCTATCCTACCTGTAGAAACAGTAGCTTAAAAAAATAATTTTGCAGTTATTAAAAAAGTTTTCTATTTTTAATACATATTTACTAACCATTAAATCTAAAAAACATGGCAAAAGCTAAAAAAGCTGCTAAAAAAGCTGCTCCTAAAAAAGCTGCTAAAAAAGCTGCTCCTAAAAAAGCTGCAAAGAAAGCTGCAAAGAAAGCTGCTCCTAAAAAAGCTGCAAAAAAAGCTGCAAAGAAAGCTGCTCCTAAAAAAGCTGCTAAGAAAGCTGCTAAAAAGAAATAATTATCGTAAGATAATTAAATCGTCTTTTTTGCTTTCAGCAGAAATAGATTTGAAGTCCTCCCCGTTTACGGGGGGGATTTTTTTTTGAACAATTTTTTATACTTTCACGCATGCATAATTACGAGATTGCCGAACAATTTACTTTACTTGGAAAATTAATGGATATACATGGTGAAAATGCATTTAAAATAAAATCATATACCAATGCTGCTTATACTTTAGATAAGTTAACAGAACCAGTAAGTGAAATGTCGCCAGATGCATTATTTGCTATCAGAGGCATTGGAGAAGCTATTGGACAAAAAATACTACAACTCATTGAAAATAAGCGACTTGCAATACTTGAAAGCTATATAGAAAAAACACCAATTGGCATTTTAGAAATGCTAAAAATTAAAGGCTTAGGTCCTAAAAAAATTATTACTATTTGGAAAGAATTAGAAATAGAAACAGTAGGTGAACTACTATATGCTTGTCAAGAAAACAGATTAATTAACTACAAAGGGTTTGGTGCAAAGACGCAACAAAATATTCAAGAGTCATTAGAATATTATTTACAACATCAAGGAAGTTATTTGTACCAACAAGTAGAATCACTTGCAAGCAACTTACAGAAAATTTTAAATGAACAATTTCCAACTGAAGAACATATTATTTCTGGTTTGTTTAAAAGACAAATGGAGACCATCGATTTTTTAGATATCGTTACAACTTTACAAGAAAATAAATTAATTGAATGGCTGAAAGAAAAAGAATTTAATGTCACAAAATTGGATGAATTTATAAGTTGTAAAGGGGTAGATAATTTCGAAATTAGGTGGCATATTACCAGCCCTGAAAATTTCCATTGGACCAATTTTAGCCTGGCCTGCTCCCCCGATTTTTTAAAAAAATGGGTCGAAAACCCCCTTTTTGAAAAAAATTTTAAATTTATTTCCGAGGCCTCCATTTTCGAGCAATTAGGTATTTCTTTTATACCCTCTGCCCAAAGAGAGGACCCCGCTATTTTATCCAAATATCTATTATCTAATAAAAAAAACTTAACCCCTTCTATTCAAGCAGAAGATATCCGGGGCATTATTCATTCACATAGCACATGGAGCGATGGCATACATACCATTGAACAAATGGCAAAGGCTGCCAAAGAAGCTGGCTATGAGTATTTGGTTATTAGCGACCATTCGAAGTCGGCCTTCTATGCCAATGGTTTAGAAATAGAACGCATTGCGGCACAACATAAAGAAATAGATACCTTAAATAAAAAGCTAGCTCCCTTTGTAATCTTTAAAAGTATTGAGTCGGATATACTTAACGATGGTAGTTTGGATTATCCAGAAGAGATTCTTGAAAGTTTTGATATAGTCATTGCCTCTATTCATTCTAATTTAAAAATGACAGAAGAAAAAGCCATGATGAGATTACTCAACGCCATCAATAACCCTTTTACAAGTATATTAGGTCATCCCACTGGCCGACTTCTATTAAGTAGAAAAGGATATCCCATTAATCACGAAATTATAATTGAAGCCTGTGCCGAGAATAATGTAGTGATAGAATTAAACGCCCACCCACGCCGTTTAGATATGGACTGGCGTTATATTGCTGAAGCTGTTCAAAAAGATGTACTTATATCTATTAATCCGGATGCCCATGCTATTGAAGGATTCTCTGATTGTAAATACGGTGTACTAGTTGCTCAAAAAGCAGGACTGAAAGCATCACAGAACTTAAGTAGTTTTACTTTACAAGAAATGATGGAATTTGTTGCTTTTCAACAAACAAAGAGAAACTAGACTTTGAAACTATTATTTTTACTAATAGTAAGATTTACTTGACATTAATTATTGGATTTTACAACTAGGGTTCACCACTAGGACTCGCTTTTTACATATACAAAATAGTCCCCAGGCATAAGCTCAAAGCTAACTTGCTTATTAAATGCAAAGCTAAGCCCCGAAAAGGCATTTAAAAATTGTCCCTTTAAAAATTCATGCTCTAGTTCTATTTTTTGTATTTGATGGGAAAAATTAAGTACAACTAGTATGATTTGATGATCATATCTCAAAAAAGCCATGACTTCATTAGACTGAGTAGGTAAATTAAAACTATCTCCTTCTACTAAACAGCTATATTGTTTTCTTAATTGAATTAGTGTTTTATAAAAAGAAGTCAGCTGAGGGGTATTCGTCCATTCAATATTGTCTTTATCAAAGAAGGCTAATCTTTTATGATTTGGCTGTTCCTGACCACTATAAATTAAAGGGATGCCCTTCCACATAAATGTAAATACTGCCCAAGCTTTGGCAACAATTCCGTATTTCTCATATTCAGTGCCATTCCAAGTATTTTCATCATGATTTGAAGTGAAAAATAATTTGTACGCACTCTTTGGGTACTGCGCATAGTCATGAAGTAAATTATATATTTCATTTACACCCGACTGACCTTTTGCTAGTTTTTCTGTTTCATGCATCCACGACCATGCATAACTAGCATCAAACACTGAATGATATTCAATATCCTCACACTCTGCTAACCAAAATAAAGGCTTAATGGTTTCACATGCCTTTCTTGCCGAGCTCCAAAATGCTAAGGGCACTAAATGTGCCATATCACATCTAAACCCATCTATATTAAAAGTACGCACCCAATACTGCATAGCGCCTATTAAAGCAGCGCGCATATCATGGTTTTCAAAATTTAAATCCACTACATCCTCCCAACCATTTCTTTCAGTAAAATTCCCCTCTTCATCTCTACTAAACCAATCGGGATTTGTTTCCATCCATTCATGCTGCCTTCCAGTATGATTCGCTACCCAATCAATAATTACTTTCATCTCATGTTTATGGGCAAGATGAATGAGGGAAAGAAAATCTTGCTCATTACCAAACTCAGGGTTGATTTTTGTATAACTACTACATGCATAATAACTACCTATACTACCCTTTCGCGCTTTTTCACTAATGGGTGTGATGGGCATTAACCATAAAATTTCAACACCCATTTCTTTTAGTCTTGGAATATGACTTTCGAATGCTTTAAAACTACCTGATTCAGTATACTGCCTAATATTTACCTCATAAATAGTTTTATCCTTCAACCAATCTACTGTTTTAAAACTTGCATCCATTTTATTTCAATTTTTAAACCATTTTTTATTAACTTGGCAAACACATGAGTAATACTAAGCCTACTTTAGAGCGCAAATTAAGTCTTTTACATGCAACAGCCATCAACATGATTGATATGGTTGGCATTGGTCCCTTTGTGGTATTAAGTGTGGTGGCACAAATTATGGGAGGTCCTTATTTTTTATATGCTTGGATAGCAGGTGCCTTACTTTCTTATTTAGATGCAATGGTTTGGAGTCAATTGGGTGCAGCGCTTCCAAGAGCAGGTGGAAGTTTTCATTTTTTAAAAGAAGGTTATGGCGAAAAAGCAGGTTCGCTGATGAGCTTTTTATTTGTATGGCAAACTATGATACAAGCACCTCTTGTGATTGCCTCTGCAGCCATTGGTTTTTCGCAGTATGCTAATTACTTTTTTCATTTAAGTTTTCTTCAAGAAAAAGCTGTGAGTGGCTTAGTAGTAATAATGGTTGTCTTATTATTATATCGCAAAATTGAATCCATTGGAAAAATTTCTGTGTTTTTATGGGTGGGTGTACTTGGCACTATGGCCTGGATTATTTTTGGAGGTATTGCAAACGGACATTTTTTAGAACCCATTAAACATATCAATGACGGATTTACCTTACAACATGGTTTTGTTGCAGCCCTTGGTTTTGCTAGTGTAAAAACTATTTACAGTTATTTAGGCTATTATAATGTTTGCCATCTTGGAGGTGAAATAAAAAACCCAAGTAAAAATATTCCTAGAAGTATGTTTATTTCTATTACTGGTATTGCCATTTTATATTTAGCCATGAATGTTTCTGTAGCCAGTGTACTACCTTTTCAAACTATTATTACTAGTAAATTTGTGGTGAGTGATTATATAAAGGCCCTATATGGCCCCACAGCGGGTGCTTTTGCAACTATATTAATATTAATGGTTGCCTTTGCCTCTTTATTTTCTGCCACCTTAGGTTATAGTAGAATTCCTTATGCTGCTGCACAGGACAGGTCTTTTTTCCCATTCTTTAAAGAACTACATCCTAAATTGCATTTTCCCCACCGCTCTTTATTAGTAATGGGTGCTATTGCATTTGTGTTTAGTTTATTATTTCGTCTTAAAGAAGTCATTGATGGCATATTAGCGATGCGTATTTTAATTCAATTTATAGGACAGGCCTTTGGTTTATTATTATTATATAAAAGAAAAGGCAAAGATTTTTTCCCTTGGAAAATGCCCTTCTATCCCCTGCCTTTATTTTTAGCGGTTATTATTTGGGGCGCAATCTTTTTTTCAACGGGCACTAAAATGATGCTTAGCGGACTAATTGTAATAAGCCTTGGACTCATTGCCTATTTTATTGCCAAGAAATTCAAATGGATTGGCTAGCTATTTACTTCTAGTGCCAATTCCACTTATAAGTAGTCCAATAATAAGACCAAGAATTATTCCAATTTTTACATTCTTAATTAAATAGCCAATGCCAAGTCCAATTATTAATAAAGTAAAAATACTCAGATTGCGTCTCATCATCTTGAATGAATTAGATTAATGCTTAGGAAGTGAAATAAGGTTGGCTAATAATTTATAAGCACCTGGATTACCTGCTGGTAACTGTCTAAATAAAACCAAACTTAAATACACCATATTGCCTTTACCATAAGGAGCTATTAATAAACTACCTGTAGAAGGGGTCTCTCCTTTATCATTCATTGAAAGCGGCGCTTCAAAATGAGTATCTACATTTTCCGCCATATAGGTACTTCTTTCTTGAATCCAATTATCAAAATCGGACTGCTCAATTTTATTGGGAAAGTTTAAAACTGAATGAGTAGGTAGTACAAAATTTACAGCTGCATTTTCTTGAGTAACTCTTTTACTAGCATTTACTGTAAAAGCATATGGCCCAACTTTCACTTTACGAATACCCACTTGATTACTTTTTAAATATTGAACTATTAAATTACCTCCTTGTTCAATATAGGCATTCAGTATCTCATTTTGGGTGGTTAAAAATTCAAACATATTATAAGCTCTTATGCCCACTACAATAGCATCGAAAGCTTTTAGTTTAGTTAATTCAATATCACTTTCTTTTAATAAAGTAACTTGGCAGCCTAATTCAATAAGTGCTTCTGGTAACTTATCTCCTGCGCCTTCGATATAACCTACTTTTGTACTCTTGGTTTTAACAGCAAGCTCTATTAATTTAGTAGTTGCAGGCGCAAAATAAGTGATGGTGGGAATATGATCGTACTGAATAGTTCTTTTGTATAATTGATCTAAGGCAGTGGGTAAATTTTGACTAGCTAATTTAACCTCTACTTCTTGATGCACCGTATTGCCAGCATGATTAATTTCTTGATAGCCTAGTTTTACAGATTTACCTGCATTAATCAAGACTACTTCTTTATCGTATTTGATTTCACGAAGAGGTACCACCACAATGGGTTGAAATACATCTCCCTTGGTAGGGTCGACATATTTATATTGAATAGGTGTAGTAAAATTAAAACTTTGTCCATCTATCTTTAAAGTACAAGTTGCATTGAAAACAGGATCGTTTTCTGCTTTACCAATAAGCATTTGATCATTCACAACAAACATTCCTTCTGTTTTTGCTTGCACTAACCAATAAGGCTGAGAAATAGCTTGCGTAACGGGTATTTTAAAAGAATAATCCCAACTGATATTTTGATTATTCACAAGTGTTTTTCCAAAAACAGAATCTTTACCAGGTAAAGAAATTTTTTCTAAGACAGCATTAGCATTTGACCTTTGATTGAAAAAGAATTGTACTTGCAAGTTAGTGCCTGGAAAAACTTCTTGTTGTTGCGAACTAACTTCTATATAAATACCCGCTGCATCTTTAATAATAGACTGCAGTTCAGTTAATTTATAATTTCTCCAAAGTGAACTTGGAAGCCCTGCAATTGATTTATATAAACTCACTAATGCCGGTACCGACTTTGCTGGATTATCTATTTCATATTTTTTTACTATTTCGTTAATAGCAATTTGAATACCTGGCGCTTGCAATCTATCCCAATTCGTGTTCACCCCTTCCATGATATCTGTCTTTGGTGTATCACCACCAGTGGTTTCAAAAAATTCAAAACTAGGCCCTCTTCTTCTTGGTCTACCCTCCCCCTGACTTTTATGCATGGTTCTTGCTTCCGCTCCAATTTCACCATAACTTTTTCCAATGATGGAATTGTAGCTACCTACTTCTAATTTTAATTGATTTTCATTGGTGGTATTGACTGTTCCAAAATTAAAAGTATTCCAAAGAATTCTTTTTGCTTTCCAAGGCCTCACACCAAACTTAAACTGTTCCGGAAATTTAGTACTATCTGCGGCTGCAAAATAAGCCTCATTGGCTATAATGGCAGAGGCTGAGTGATGACCATGACCAGCTCTTGCATCTCTTGGGAAACGGGTAATAATAATATCGGGTTGAAATTTTCTAATGGCCCAAACAGCGTCGCTTAAAACTTGTTCATGATTCCAAATAGTTAAAGCTTCTTCCGAGGATTTACTAAATCCAAATTCATAGGCTCTAGAAAAATATTGCTCTGCTCCATCTTGTGCTCTTGCGGCTAATAATTCCTGTGTTCTAATTAAACCTAATTCTACCCCTTGCTCTTTGCCTAATAAGTTTTGACCACCGTCTCCGCGGGTTAGACTTAAATAAGCCGTTCTATACATTCTTTCTTTTGTTAAGTAAGGTAGAAAACTATTATTCTCATCATCTGGGTGAGCTGCTATATACAGAACACTGCCTACTACGCCCATTTTTTTAATTTGGGAATAGATATCGGCACTTGTCTTTTGTGCCAATAAGGAAGCAGTTAATATTAGAAAAGTAGTAAAGAGAAGAACTATTTTACGCATAATTATATTTAAAATTTAGACTGCTTTTTTTAAATGAATTATTTACCGTTAAAAAAAACAGCGTTGGCTAAAATTAATTTACCTCCTTCCCAAAAGTTTCTAAAAATGGGGTCATCTGCCATATACACTAATTTACCAGCCCCAATTTCTTTTACTCCTATGACTACTCCTTCTTGTAAGGCTGCCTTGGCTTTTATACCTGCAAAACCTGTCATATAGCTGTCTTTTTTTAGAAGACCTATGTTCCAAACTTCATTATTAGGTTCGAAAGTTACCATATCCTGTTTTAAATCAAAGAATAGACCATTGGTTCCAAAACCAATAGGATGACTGGCATCAAGATATACTTTATAAATTGCTCCTGGAATAGAGCTCTCTAATGCATCTATGACCTTGTCTCCGTATTTACTTGTTTTATTAATGTCTGCTTTATCATTTTTAGTAATTTCTTTCATCTTAAAACCCCAATCATTATTCGTAGCTAATTGTTGAGCAGCTGTTTCAAAAGCAATAAGTACACCCCCTTTTTTTACAAAGGCTTGTAATTTTTCTGCTATGATTTTACTGTTCAAGTCCTTATAACTTCCTTCTGGTGCAATAATTACATCATACTTATTAATGTCTATTCTGTTAATAAAAGAATAATTCAATTGTGTAATAGGATAATTTAATTGTTGATCGAAATAACTCCAAACTTCCCCTGCAGCTAAGGCAGAAACATTCTCTCCAGTGAATAGGCCAACCTTAGGAGCATGATTAATTATTTTATCAGAAGGTGATCCAAAATCAGCACCCGATTCTACCCAACCTGAATTTACAGGGATGGCTTCTAATTGTAATTGATCGCAAACTTGTTTTGTATCCTTTGCCCAATTATCTAAATTACTTGTTTTTAAAATTATTAAAGAGCCCGCCTCCATTTTTTTACCATTCACTACAAAAGCTTTCTCTGCATATCTTACTTTAATATTTTTTTGTAGAAGTTGCGCTAATACTTTTGCCGACTTGAATGAATTATATGGTATTACATAACCATACTCTGTTGCAGCTACTTCTACTTTTGGTGCTGTAAAGCCTGCTGTTATGGCTAATTTTTCTTTACTTGCATAACCATGCACTCCATATGCATAAGGCAAAGACCATGTAGTTATATCATATGTATTTGAATCATTCACTTGAGTGATTGGTTCTAATAAAACACGCGCTAAAACACCATGTGTTTGTGCTGCATTGACTGCTAATGTATATCCTTCGTTTACAAAATCTCCTTCTTTTTTAGAAACATAATCAAAGCCTTTAAAACTAGTGCCTGCAGCTAAAACTCCATATTGAATATTATTTTTTTGAAGTAATCCTGCTAAAGCTTCTAAAGCATTGGCGTTTGGCGCTGTCATTACAAAAGTCTTATAAGTTGAACTAGTTCCTGTTCTACTATTGTCATAATATTTTTTAAAAGCAGCCAATAAACTTTCTTTGTTTTGTGAACTAATTTCAATGGTAGAAAGTCCTGTCGTATAATGGTGTGTTGCTCTAGATACTAAAGTAACAGTATCTAATTGATTATCGATTACGCCCAATCCAGCACTAATTCCTCCTTGTTCATAAGTCATCCCAATGGCACCATTATACATTGGGTATGAATCGCCATAGGAAGGGTATAACATATCAAACCTTTCTTTAGTAAAAAATAACCAATGATTTTGATCGAAATACTTTGCATTATTTTTACCAATTTTTATTTGAAATTCTTTTTGCCAACTCGTAATAGCATCATGAATGGGTTCTGAAGTAGGTGTAAAGAAGTAAGGTTGGGTATAACTTTGCTCATGAAAGTCTACAACTACTTGCGGATACCATTGTTGATATAATGCGACTCTTTGTTTACTTTCAATTTGTGTTTGCCAAGCCCAATCACGATTTAAGTCAAAATTATAATGATTAGTTCTACCTGCAGGCCAAGGCTCCATATGTTCCCTAGCTTGTGGATCAACATTCATTGACGTACCCACTGCATTATTATACCAATTTACATATCTATCTCTTCCATCAGGATTAATACAAGGATCAATCATTACAATGGTATTTTTTAACCAATCTTTTGTTTTAGTATTAGAAGGATCCACTAAAGCAAATAAAGTTAGCATTGCTGCTTCTGAAGAAGCTGGTTCATTACCATGCACATTATAATTTAACCAAACAATGCCGGGTTGATTTAAATCCTCTTCTGTTCCATCCACTAAACCATTATTGTGTTTTCTAATTTTTTCTAACTGAGCAATATTTTCAGGAAGCCCAATAGCTGCTACTAATAAATCACGGCCTTCATTGGTTTTACCATAATTGATAATTTTCACTCTATCAGGCACTGCTTGTGCAACCGTATTAAAATAAGATACAATATTATGATGTCTTGTGAATCGAGTACCCACTGTGTAGCCAAGAAAGGATGCTGGACTGGGTACTACCTGTGCTTGTAGCGTAGAAGTAAAACAAATAGCAAAAATTAGGACTAGTTGAAATTTAAAAATTTTCATTTTTTTATACTTAAATTTTATAGAAAAGGAGCCAATTTATACCCCCTAAAAATAAGGAAGTTTAGGCTTAAAATAAGGCTATATAAGGATAGTTTTACACAAATGGTAGGGCCTATTTTGTTGAATACTAAATATTTAAGTAAATTACTAGCTCAATTGAAAACCTATGAAAAAATTTGTGCAAGCATTTCCTATTTCAAAGTCAATAATCTTATTATTTGTCCTTCTTATTACAGGCAAATTAATGGCACAACCCTTTTTAAAAGCACATCCTCAAATTAACCCCTATCAATATGAGATAGTGAAAGAAAAGTCATATGACAATGGAGCCGTTACCTCAGCACATCCTCTAGCTAGTATGGTAGGGGCTGCTATGATGCAAGATGGAGGCAATGCTTTTGATGCAGCTATTGCTACTCAATTAAGTTTAGCGGTAGTATTTCCAGGAGCAGGTAATATTGGTGGAGGAGGTTTCATGTTAGCTAGAAAAGTAAATGGAGAATTAATAGGAATTGATTATCGAGAAGCAGCGCCCGCTGGCGCAAGTAGAGATATGTACTTAGATGAAATGGGCAATCCAATTGCTGGAAAATCGACAAGAGGTGCTTCTGCTTCAGGTATTCCTGGAAGTATTGCTGGCATAATAAGTACTCATACCTATGCAAAATTAGCTTTTTCAAAATTAATTGAACCTGCCATTGAGTTGGCTGAATTCGGCTTTGTCATTTCTGAAAGAGAAGCCAAGGGCTTAAATGCAGAACGTGCGAATTTTTTAAAGTATAGTGCTGCGCCTAGTGCTTTCACGCAAAAAGAAGTTTGGAAAGCAGGCGATACGCTTATTCAACTTGAATTAGCGGCCACTTTGAAACGCATTCAGGCAAAAGGATTAGCTGGTTTTTACGAAGGTCCTACTGCAGCATATATAGTAAAAGAAATGCAACATAGTGGAGGCTATATTAGTTTAGAAGATCTAAAAAAATACAAACCTAAATTTAGAAAACCTTTAGAGTTTGATTATAAAGACCATCATGTAATAAGTTTTGCACCTCCTTCTAGTGGAGGAATTTTAATTGCAGAAATGATGCAAATGATTGAGCCTTTTAATATAGAGAAAATGGGATTGAATACCCTTGCCTCTGTCAATTTAATGGTGGAAGCACAAAGAAGAGCCTATGCAGATCGTGCTGAACATATGGGCGATCCTGATTATTGGAAAGTACCTACCAAAACATTAATTAGTAATAGTTATGCAAAAGCAAGAATGAGCGATTATAAAGAAGGTGTTGCAGGATCTAGTAAAATTACAGTTGCAGGACAGGCACATGAAAGTGAGCAAACCACGCATTTAAGTGTAATCGATAAAGATGGTAATATGGTTGCCATTACTACTACTTTAAATGATACCTATGGTAATAAGACTGTTGTGGCTGGTGCAGGTTTTTTATTAAATAATGAAATGGACGATTTTAGTGTTAAACCAGGTGTCCCAAATATGTATGGGGCCTTGGGAGGTGAAGCCAATTCAATACAACCAGGTAAAAGAATGTTAAGTTCTATGACACCTACCCTTGTCACAGTGAAAGGTAAACCCTATATAAGTATTGGTACACCAGGTGGAACAACCATACCCAATCAAGTATATGAAGGTTTAGTGAATATTATAGACCATAAAATGACTCTCAAACAAGCAATTGATGCTACAAGATTCCACCATCAATGGATTCCAGATGTTATAGCTCTTGAATCTGATTTTCCAGAAGATATTGAAAATGGCTTAAAAAATATGGGTTATAAAACCATTAGAAGAGGCAAATTTGGCAAAATGGATGGCGTACTTATTTCAAGTGATGGGAAGCGTATGGCAGCTGGAGATAAAAGAGGTGATGATAGCGTAGCTGGCTATTAATTTTTGTATTTTTACAAAAACCCCTCTCCTTGTTAAATAAGAAGTTTACTATACTTAGAATTATTGCTGCTTCAATAGTAGGTTTACTTTTATTTACCTACTTAATATTATTATTGCCATGGGTGCAAAATAAAGTAGCACAGAAAATTGCTCATTCATTAAGTAAATCTATTGGAGCTCCTATTGAAATAGGTCAAGTTCGCTTTTCATTATTTGATAAATTAGATGTTCAAAACATACTTATTCGGGATGAAAAAAGGGATACTCTTCTATACACCGAATCTTTGAAACTAAGATTGAGCGACTTATATTTTTACAATAAGATTTCTATCATTAAATACATTGGGTTAGTAAATACAAAGTTGTATTTACATCGCAAAACTGAGAAATGGAATTACCAATTTATTATAGACAAAATAAATAAAACTAAAGATAGCAGTCAAAAATCTACTCAGTTTGATCTAAAAAAAATAGACATAGCTAATATTCAATTTATTAGCGACGACGAATGGATGGGGAATAAAACTATATTATCTTCAAATAATTTATTAGTAAATATAAAATCCTATGTTAAAAACAGTATTAACATTGATCAAATTATAGTCAATAAACCCTTCTATTTATTACAAAATAAAAAAGGATTGAATGCTATTCAAAAAAATGAAAAAGTTTTTAATAGAAAAAGGGGAATGCTTTATTTCAATAACGAGCATTTTCAAATTTTTGCAAATGAAATTCAGATAATTAATGGTAAGATTTGGATAGAAAATGGATTTAATAAACCAAGTTCCTATTTCGATAGCGAACATATTCGTATGAAAGATATAAATGCAAGTATTCAAAAAGCAAGTTTCATAGAAGATACTATTAAAGCTAAAGTTAGTTTACATGTAAAAGAACAATCTGGGTTTGAAATAAAAAAACTAAATACACAATTTAAAATGACTCCAGAGATAATGGAGTTTAGTAACTTATTCTTAAAAACGAATAATAGTACTATTGGTAATTATTATGCCATGCAATATCGAGACCTGAACAATGATTTTCAATCATATATCAATAAAGTAAAGATGAAAGCATATTTAGTTAATGCTTCAGTGGCCACTGACGATATTGCCTATTTCGCACCAGCATTAGAAAAATTGCATCAAAAAATAAATACAAGTTTTCATTTCTCAGGCACCGTGGCGGATTTTGAAACTAACGATTTTAAAGCAGTATATAATAAAACAAATCTTACAGGAAATTTTAAAATGTCAGGCATTCCTGACATGCGCAATACACAGCTTAAGTTTTTTAATGTAATAGCCAATACCAATTTCAACGATATCGCTAATTGGATTCCTAGCTTAAGAGTGAATACAGGATTAAATGTGAATAGCCTTGGCGATATGAATTTTAAAGGAGAATTAAATGGATCTGTTTTTAACTTTGTTACAAAGGGGCTAATTAGCACTCAATTGGGATTAGCCAAAACAGAAATTCGATTAGCCTTTCCAGAAAAAAAAGAACCTAGTTATGAAGGTTTATTAGAAACAAATCATTTCAATATTGGTAAATTATTAAATAATGATTTAATAGGGCTTGTTAATTTTAAAGGAAGTATTGCAGGCAGTTCTTTTAATTTAGATAATGTCAAAACTAATATACAAGGCAATATTGACTCTATTGAATTAAATAAATACATTTATACCCATATTAGTACAAAAGGTATTTTACAAAAAAAAGCATTTAATGGGTTCGTAAATATTAATGATGAAAATGTAAATTTCACAAGTAAACTTAATATTGATTTCAATCATAGAACGCCAAAAATTGTAGCAGTTAGTGATTTATACTATGCCAATTTAAAAGCCTTGAACATCTCTAATAATAAAATACAACTAGCAGGTAAACTAGACTTCAATTTTGAAGGAGATAGTATTGATAATTTTATTGGATATGCAAAATTTTACAAAGGAAATTTAAAAGGAGAAACCAGCCGCATAGCATTTGATTCTCTAACATTAGCTTCTAGTATTGAAAATGGAAATAAAAAAATTACACTATCAAGTGATGATATTAAGGCTTCAATAACTGGTAAATTCAATATCATACGATTGCCTGCAAGCGTGCAATACTTTATGCAACGCTATTTCCCTACTTATATAAATGCACCTCAGCATACGCCCACGAATCAGGACTTCTCCATTCAAATTAAAACGAACTATTTCGAGCCCTATTTAAGATTGTTTAAAAAAGAAATATCTGGTTTTAATAATTTAACATTAGAGGGCAGTTTAAATGCTGCAAAACAAAATATTAGCCTAAGCTCCTTCATTCCTTTTGCTAGTTGGGATAGTTATTTAATTAAAAATGGAAAAATAAATAGTAGAGGTACCAAAGATTCAGTTCATGTTACAATTACTGCTGATGCACTAAATTTAACAGATAGTACTCAATTTTTACAGCCAAGCATTAGTTTGCATAGCAGTAACGACCATACTAATTTTTCAATATTCGCTTTAAGTAAGTCGGCTTTAGAGGAAATAATGCTTAAGGGAATGATACAAACCTTTAATGATGGCATTGCAATAAAATGGCAACCCTCTTATTTTATTTTAAATCAAAAAAAATGGGAGATCAATAATTTAGGTAGCCTCATTTTAAGAAAAAATAATATAAACGCATCCAATTTAACTATTACACAAGGTATCCAGGAATTTGTATTTTCAAATTCAACTATAACCGAAAATGCACTTCAGCTTGAATTGAAAAATATTATTCTAGGAGATTTTACAAAAGTATTTTTCAACTACCCTAAATTAGAAGGTATTACCAATGGTAAAATTCAATTTAAAAATATCCTTAACGATTTTGCATTTGATGCAAATTTAAAATTAGCTCAATTTAGGTTTAATGCCGATTCAATTGGTCAAGCTCAATTAGAAATTGGTTACCAACATTCAACGGGTAAAATACCTTTCAATTTAAATTGTCCAAACACCGAATATAACTTAGCAGCAATTGGAAGCTATAACATAAAAAATGATACTAGCCCATTAGATGCCATGCTTTATTTACGTAAAAGTAAGTTTAGTTTAGTTCAACAATTTATTGGAGGTGTACTTACTCAATTGGACGGTAAGGCCAATGGTGCGATACACTTTGGAGGTAGAATTGAAAACCCTTATTTACTAGGTTCTGCCCAATTAGATAAAGCAAGCTTTATTGTAGACTATACTAAAGTAAAGTATTTTATTGATAGCAGTGTTATTGAATTCAATAAAGAAGGTATAGATTTCGGAACAGTACAAGTAAGAGATAGCAAAAACAGAAAAGCAATATTTAAAGGGAAAATATTGAATCAAGGATTTAAGCATTTAGACTATGAAATGGAAATGAATAGTTCTAAAATAGAATTATTAAATACAAGTGCTTTAGACAATGCTAATTTTTATGGACAGGCTGTTGGCAAAGCAAGTATGACTATTAAGGGGCCTGAAGAAAATATTAAAATGTTTATAAATGCAGATGTGAATGATAGTGCCCATATATATTTACCCAACTCTACAAGTAAGGAAAGTGGGAAATCGGATTATATTGTTTTTAAAAAATATGGTAAAACCAATAAAAAAAATGCAGATTTACCTGCATATAATTTAGTCGTAGATCTTGAAGTAACTGCCAATAACAAAACAAAGATTGACCTTATTATGGATGAACTTACAGGGGATGTTATTAAAGCTGTAGGAAATGGTAGAATTAAAATAAGAGCGGGTAATATTGAACCTTTAACCATAAGAGGTAAATACAATATTGAATCAGGGAAATACGACTTTAACTTTCAGTCCTTTATTAAAAAACCATTTGATTTAATTCCAGAAGCAGGTAACTATATTGAATGGACAGGTGACCCCTATGAGGCCGACTTACATATTGATGCAAGGTATACTGCCGATAGAATTAGTTTGAATGAATTAGTGGGTGCTAGTAATTTTAGCAATGCAGTAAGAACTTATAGAGGCAGTGTATATGTTATTGCTGCGCTTAGAAATAAACTGTCTCATCCAGACATTAAATTTAGCTTGGCCTTCCCTCCTGGCAACCCCATTAGTTCAGACAATGAGTTCTCTCAATTTATATCGAGACTAGAAAGGGATGATAATGAAATATTGAAACAAGTTTCATTTTTAATTGTTTTTAATTCCTTCGCTCCAGTAAGCTTTAGCAATAGTAATAATAGTAATGCTTATACGGTAACTACAATAGGTATTAATACTATTTCAAATTTATTAACAAAGGAAATTAATAAGTCGGTCACAAATATTTTAGATAAGGTCACCGGTGATAAAAGTTTAAGATTTGATGTTGGATCTTCGGTATATAATAGTGCCAATTTACTAGATCCTTCTGGTACTGGAATAGCCATTAATGCCAATAAAATAGACAGGCAAAGAGTAAATTTAAAATTAGGCAGGAGTTTTTTAAACGATAATATTATTGTGAATGTAGGTGGTGATTTAGATTTTAATGTGCGCAATACCACAAGTATTCAAAATGGAACCTTTCAATGGTTGCCTGATTTAAATATTGAATTTATCTTAACTAGGGACCGTAAATTACGTGCCATTGTTTTTAATAGAAACAGCTTAGATATAACAGGAAGTAGTTTAGGTAGAAGAAATAGACAGGGATTAAGTATTTCTTACCGAAAAGATTTTGATTAATTTTGTTTCTATTATATTTAAACGAATACTTTACTTTTCTCCATTTACGCTATTCAAAGTTCTACTGAAATCAAGATTGGCCTTTATGAATCACTACCTATTTTTTAGGCTTCAATATAGGGGTTGGGATAAGCTTACAGCCTTTCAACCTATACACATAAAAATTTCTTAATAAAACACCTTTATTTAGATAGGGAATGGTATCGGGCTTTTCAATGCTTGTAAAATAAGAACTATATATTGCAGTAGGATTAGAAGGTAAATTAGATGGAACAATACAATATGCATCCTCCCCTATGTTAAGACCTTCTTGGCTTTCATTTAACCAAGCAAATTTATGAACATCCTCTAAAGCTCCAATGGCAATCACCCTTGCATTCACTTTCGGCGCTGTATAAAATAACAAATGTCCTCCTGGGAACCATTTATTTACTACAATGGGGCTATTTTTTGACATCCTACCAGTTGTTTGATCCTTTTCTACAATACCTTTAAATACATCGCTAAAATAAGCCCAGCCAGAAACATCATTAATAGGATTATACTCTCCTAAATTTTCTAAGTTCTCTGAACCCAATTGCTTTGGATAGAATTTAACGACGCCCACAAAAATTATCATAAGCAGTAACATAAAACCAATGGCAAATTTAAGTAGCACTGGAATAAACTTCCTAGAATACGAAGCCCAGTATACCCCTGTTATTAAAAATAAAGGGATAAAGGCAGGGCCTGTCCAATGAGGAAGCGTAGCATTAAACAAAGAGATTGTCCAGAAAATAAAAATTAAAGAAAGACTTAACCATAAGAGTAAATTAATGGCTTTAGCACTTTTTGCTTGAAACTTTACTTTTTTAAGTCGAACTAATGCAATCAATATAGAAATATATACCAAGGGGTTTTGATAAAAGAACTCCCCTCCCAGCTGCGTAATAAAATTAGAAAAAGAAATACCTGTATGCATGACTCTTTTTGCGTGAAAACGATAAGTAATAAAATCGTTTTGATAGTTCCAATACACTATAGGAACAATACACAATACAGTTACTAGAATTGCAATATACACGTTTCTTTCTTTTAGGTTTTCAGCCTGATTAAAAATAATGTATAAACCAAAACCCACCCATAGGAAGAGACCATGCACTTTACTTAATGTAGCTAGTCCAATAAATAAGCCTAATAAAATCCAACCAAATAAAGTAAACATATGTGGTTTGATGACCCAATTCAACATCACATAAATACTTAAGGTAAAAAATAAAAGCTGTGGACTATCGGGCATAATGAATAAGCCTGCAATAATACTGGTGTAAATAGATAAAGTATATAAGAAGGCAGCAATCCATCCTGCCTTTTCGTTTTTCAATAAAGTACCCGATTCAAAAATAACAATGGTAGCAAGTGCAGCGCAAACAATACTTCCTAAGCGCATACTTAAAGCCGATAACCAATGTAGGTTAAAAGTAAAAATGCGAATTAGCCAGCCCACCATGGGCGGATGATCAAAATGATTCCAATCGGGTTGAAGGGCATAGGTATAATAATAGACTTCGTCGTTTCCTAATTCAAGAAAAAAAGAAAGTAGAATTTTAGTACAAACTGAAATTCCAATAAGCCACCAAAGTTTTTTCTGATAATTAATTGTGCTTGGGGGCATAAATTTTTTTTTAGTATACAATGGAATACTAGTATAAAATATACTACTACTCAAAATACTACGACCCAATAAATGTAAGAAAACTTATTGAATAGCGCCCGCCTTGGTTAAAAACCATTCAGTCGCTAAGGCATAGCCTTTTAGACCTAAACCTACAATAGAACCTACTGACTTAGCGGATACATGAGATATTTTTCTGAAATCCTCTCTTGCATGTACATTGCTTATATGTACTTCTATAACAGGCGTTTGAATAGCAGCCACTGCATCACCAATAGCAATAGAAGTATGGGTATAGGCAGCAGGGTTTAAAATAATTCCTGCTTTATTAAAACCATTTGCTTGAATGGCTTCTACTATCTCCCCTTCTATATTGCTTTGAAAATAAGTAAAGCTTACTGTTGGGAAATCTTTTTTTAATTGTTCTAGAAATTCTTCAAAACTAGCATGACCATAAACCTCAGGTTCTCTTTTACCAAGTAAATTTAAATTAGGCCCATTAATAATAGCTATTTCTAACATGCTATAAATATATTAATTCGATTTCATTAAAGATACAAAATCATCAAATAAGTATCTGCTATCGTGCGGGCCCGGTGTTGCTTCAGGATGGTATTGAACACTGAAGGCAGGACGGTCTTTTAATTTAATGCCTTCTATTGAGTCGTCATTTAAATTCACATGTGAAACTATTACATTGGGATGTTTACGCACTGCATCTGGATCGACACCAAAGCCATGATTCTGTGTAGTAATTTCACATAAACCTGTAATTACATTTTTAACTGGATGATTTAAGCCACGGTGACCATGGTGCATTTTAAAAGTAGGAATATCATTGGCCAAGGCTAATAACTGATGTCCTAAACAAATACCAAATAAAGGTTTCTTTTCATTTAATACTTCTTTGATAGTCTTAATGGCATAGTCCATTGGGGCAGGGTCTCCAGGTCCATTGGACAAAAAATAACCCGTTGGATTAAATGCTTTTAAAGTGGCAAAATCGGTTTTTGCAGGATGCACTCTTACATGCACTCCTCTATCTACTAAGCATTGTAAAATATGTTCCTTCACACCAAAATCTAAAACGGAAACTTTAATTTTTGAACTAGCATCTCCTAACTCATATATTTCTTTAGTACTCACTGTGCTCGCTAATTCTAAACCATCCATGCTAGGCACTTTTGCTAATTGTGCTTTTAAAGCATCGACATCTAAATTATCAGATGAAATAATACAGTTCATCGCTCCTGAATTTCTAACATGTATAACTAAGGCTCTAGTATCTAAGCCCTCAATAGAAACAATATTATTAGCAATTAAATATTCATTCAAATTTCCATCGGCAAGTAAGCGACTATATTTTTCTTCTAAGTTGCGCCCAATTAATCCATGAATTTTTACCGACTTACTTTCAACATCTGTTTTTCGAACACCATAATTACCTACGTGCACATTATTCATGATAATAACTTGACCAGTATAACTAGGATCGGTAAATACTTCTTGATAGCCTGTCATACCCGTATTAAAACATATTTCACCGGTAGTAGTGCCAATTTTACCAAAGGCTTGACCGTGAAATACATGACCATCGGCTAGAACTAAAATTGCTGGTTGTGCGCTCATTTGGGTACTTGTTTTGTTATGCAAAAAAAGAAACAATTTTTTACTTTTCCATAATAACTTTTAAACATTGTGCTTGAAATAAAAGAAATGACGAAAAAGCGCAAAAAAAAGGCAAGACGATTAGTCTTGCCTTATATGTTAATTCATAAAAATCATTATTCAGCAGCAGTTTCAGGTGAATCTGTTGCGGTTTCAGTAGCCTCTTCGGCTGCTGGCGCTTCCGCCTCTACTTTCGCTTTTGCTGGTGCTTTTTTGGTTGCAGTAGCCGTTGATTTACTACGACGCGTTTTCTTAGCAGGTTCAGCAGCAGTTGCTATTGAATTACCATATACTTCATTGAAATCAACTAACTCAATCATAGCTTTTTCAGCATTGTCACCTGGACGAATGCCTAATTTAATAATACGAGTATATCCACCTGGACGAGCAGCAATTTTAGGTGCTACCACTGTAAATAATTCTTTTACAGCTGCTTTGTCGTTCAAATAACTAAACACTACTCTGTGGTTATGGCTAATTTCTTCTTTAGTAGCAGTTTTCTTTGTTTTGGTAATTAATGGCTCTACATAGGTTCTCAAAGCTTTTGCTTTAGCTAATGTAGTAACAATACGCTTGTGCGTAATAACTTGACAAGCTAAATTCATTAATAAAGCATCTCTATGTGCTTTTTTTCTTCCAAGGTTGTTTTGTTTGTCTCCGTGACGCATGACTTTTAAGTTTTATCCTTACACCGTGTCAGGAATTGTAAGGTTTGAGCTTTCGCTCGTTATAAATGGTGATTTACTTTTAGTGTTTGGACTATTGTAAATCTAATTTGTCTAATCCTAATTTACCAAGGTCCATTCCAAAGCTCAATCCTCTTTCGATTAATACTTGCTCGATTTCAGATAAAGATTTTTGACCAAAGTTTCTAAATTTCATTAAGTCTTCTTGCTCATATTGAACAAGCTCACTTAAGCTATTAATTTTAGCAGCTTTCAAGCAATTGAATGCACGTACTGAAAGGTCTAAATCCTCTAATGGAGTTTTTAATACTTTTCTTAATTGCAATACTTGCTCATCCACTACATCTTCTTTCTTGTCTTCTTTGTTATCAAAAGTGATGTTCTCATCGGTGATGATCATCAAATGTTGAATCAAAATTCTAGAAGCTTGCTTTACTGCATCTTCTGGATGGATAGTACCATCAGTCGCTACATCTAAAATTAATTTCTCGTAATCTGTTCTTTGTTCAACACGATAGTTCTCCATCAAATACTTTACATTCTTGATTGGTGTGTGAATTGAATCGATAGCGATATAGCCAAATGGCATTTCTTTTAATTTATTCTCCTCAGCAGGAATGTAACCACGGCCTTTGCTGATAGTTAATTCTATTTCTAATTTAGAAGTAGCGTCCATGGTGCAAATAACTAATTCAGGGTTCATTACTTGGAACTGCTGAGAAGCATCACCAATATGGCCTGCGTTAAATTCGCTGCTACCTTTAATTGATAAAGTAATTTTTTCAGAGGAAACATCTTGATCGGCCTTACGCTTAAAACGAACTTGCTTTAAGTTTAAGATTAATTCAGTAACGTCTTCTGTAATTCCTTTTAAAGTAGCAAACTCGTGGTCTACTCCTTCAATTTTAATTCCAACAATTGCAAAACCTTCTAGAGAACTTAATAAAACTCTTCTTAATGCGTTGCCTAATGTTAAACCAAAACCTGGCTCTAATGGACGGAATTCGAATTGTCCTTCAAAGTCATTTGCTTTTTGTAAAACAATTTTATCTGGTTTTTGAAAACTTAATATAGCCATGTTAATACTTTTTTTTATTTGAATCTTCGTTGAGGAAGAAATTTTGTTAGTTGCTTTTTTTTGATGCTACTTTTTAATACTCCTTTTATATACTATTATTTAGAGTACAATTCGACGATTAGTTGCTCCTTAATGTTTTCTGGAACAGCCTCACGCTCTGGCATTGTAATAAAAGTACCTGTATTGGTAGTTTCATTCCAATCTACCCAGCTAAACTTTGTGTTCTTACCACGTTGTTTGCTAACGATAGAACTGTTATGTGCACTTTTTGGACGGTAAGCAATTACATCACCTGGACGACAAGTGTAAGATGGCACATTTGTTACATCACCATTTACAGTGATATGTTTATGTGCAACTAACTGACGTGCCTCTGGACGACTTGCAGCCAATCCCATTCTATAAATGGTGTTGTCTAAGCGTGATTCTAATAACTTAATTAAGTTTTCACCTGTAACGCCTTTGATACGAGATGCTTCCTCAAATGTTTTACGGAACTGACGCTCTAATACACCATATGTGTATTTTGCTTTTTGTTTTTCTCTTAATTGTAAAGCGTACTCACCTAATTGCTTGCGCTTACGTTGTGCGCCATGCTGACCAGGAGGGTTGCTGTTTTTGCCTAACCATTTTGCGTTTCCTAAAATAGGTTCGCCGAAAATGCGACAGATTTTGGTTTTGGGACCTGTGTAACGTGCCATAATACTTGTTTGTGATTTTTTAGTGTCGATGTATCATCGGTAAAAATCTAAAATGAATGATACACCCTTGTTGGTTATATAATAATTGTAATATTCTTTTATACTCTTCTTTGTTTTGGAGGACGACATCCATTGTGCGGCATTGGAGTTACGTCGCGAATAGAAGTGACTTCAATTCCTGATTGTGAAATAGAACGAATAGCGCCTTCACGTCCAGAACCTGGACCTTTAACGAATACTTCTACTCTTTTCACACCAGCGTCTGATGCTACTTTAGCTGCATCTGCTGCTGCCATTTGAGCTGCATAGGGTGTGTTCTTTTTAGAACCTCTGAAGCCCATTTTACCTGCACTACTCCAGCTGATCACTTGACCTGCCTTATTGGTGAAAGCAATAATTAAATTGTTGAATGTTGCACTGATACGAACTTCTCCAGATGCATCAATTTTCACGACTCTTTTCTTTGAAGCCGCTTTTGCACTGTTTT
>Ga0114960_10000741_pt1 | contig 27159 bp, 24 predicted proteins | sample C_130625_MF_Meta_FD_92637 | JGI IMG/M metagenome (GOLD analysis project Ga0114960, IMG submission 92637) | Freshwater microbial communities from Lake Croche, Canada to study carbon cycling - C_130625_MF_MetaG | ecosystem: Environmental > Aquatic > Freshwater > Lake | place: Lake Croche, Canada... | reverse complement strand
GGCCAGACACCAGGTCCGCATTGGCCGGCGCGCCGCCCCGGTAATGCACCAGGGTCAGCTCCACCCCCGCCTCGTGCATGAACTGCGCGGCGCAGAAATGCTGCGAGCTGCCAGACCCGCCGGTGCCGCAATTCAGCCCGCCCGGCTTGGCCTTGGCCAGGGCGATCAGCTCCGCCATGGTCTTCGCTGGCAAATCCTGCCGCACCACGGCAACGTTGGTCGAATAGACCATCAGCGACACCGGCGCGAAATCCCGCGCCACATGGAAGGGCAGGGTCTTATAAAGGCTCTGGTTCACCGCATGGGTGCCCATGGACGCCATGACCACGGTGTAGCCATCAGGCGCCGCGCGGGCGACCGCTTCGGTCGCCACATTGCCACCCGCCCCGGTGCGGTTTTCGACCACCACCTGCTGGCCCAGCCCTGGGCTGATCGCCTGCGCCAGGATGCGCGCGGCGGTATCGGTGCTGCCGCCGGCGGCGAAGCCCACCAGCATGCGAATGGGCTTGTCCGGCTGCCACCCCTGCGCCCGTGCCGCCCCCGGCAGCAGGGCCAACCCTGCCAGAACCTCGCGTCGCCGCATTCCTGTCCTCCCCGTGAGCAGGCTGCGTTGAGGGGGATCACAAGGTGATCCCCCTCAACGAATTTAACCTACTCTGATTATTATGTTTTCTAGACCAAGGCACCCGTTCAGATGGGTCCGCCTGAATGGACATTGCTCTAGGGTCGGCACCCGTTGGCTCCAGCCTGGACGAAAACCGCCCGCCGCGTCACGCTCCGATTGAACAGGCCAGACTCGCCAGACAATTCACCAGGGAAGGAGATCGCCGCATGGCAGACGCCGCCGCATTCACCGCGCGCCTGAAGGCCGAGGGCTTCCAGGAAATCCTCGAACGCGACACCCCGGCGGCCCCCACCTCGGCCACCCATGACCACCCCTTCGATGCCCGGGTGATGGTGCTGGCCGGGCAGTTCGAACTGGGCCGCGACGGCGTCCACCGCGCCTATGGCCCGGGCGAATGGTTCGACGTGCCGCGCGGCACCCCGCACCAGGAAGGCGCCGGGCCGGATGGCGCCAAGCTGCTGGTCGGCCGGCGCCACCCGTGACCGAAGCCGCTGCCCTGATCGCCGCCGCCCGGGCGCTGGACGCCGATGGCTTCATGCCCAGCAAGTCGGGCAACCTGTCGGTCCGCACCGAAGGCGGCTTCCTCATCACCCCCTCCGGCCTGCCCTATGCCGCGACGACCGAGGCCGATCTGGTCGAGGTCGGTGGCAATGGCGCGGTGGTCGCTGGCCATCGCCGCCCTTCCTCGGAATGGCAGTTGCACGCCGCGATTTATGCCGCGCGGCCGGACGCCAAGGCCATTGTGCATACCCACAGCCCGCGGGCGACGGCGCTGTCCTGCGCGCGGGTGGAGATTCCGCCGCTGCACTACATGATCGCGCTGGCCGGCGGCAGCCGCATCCCCTGCGCCACCTATGCCACCTTCGGCACCGCCGCGCTGGCCGAAGCCTGCGTTGCCGCGTTGGCCGGGCTGAAGGCCACGCTGCTGGCCAATCATGGTGTGGTGACCTGCGCTGGCTCGCTTGCCGGCGCCGTGACCCTGGCACGGGAAGTGGAGAATTTGGCCGGGGAATATCTGGCCTTGCGCGCCGCCGGACTGGCCCCGGTGCTGCTGACCGAGGCCGAGATGGCCGAGGTGCATGCCGGCTTTGGGAATTACGGCCGCAAAGCCTGACCCCGCGCGGCGGAGAAGCGTGGCGAAGCCGCGCGGCGGCTGCTAGCGTCAGCGCATGTATGCGAAGGTTTCCTCACGGCGCATCGCGCTGCTTGCCGCGACCCTGTTATCGGCCTGCGCCGCTGCGGGGGCGCCCGGGGAAGGCAGCCGCCGCGCCCGTGTAGAAGCGCCGACCGGCGCTTTCGGCGCCTATCTGGCCGGGCGCTTCGCCGCGTCAGAAACCGACACGGCCATTGCCGCCGACAACCTGCTGACGGCGCTGCGGGCCGACCCGGACCAGCCGGAGGTGGTAAACCAGGCTTTCATGGCCAGCCTCCTCGACGGCCGATCGGAAGCACAGCGCCTGGCCCGCCGGCTGCCGGAAAACCCCGCGGCGGTGATGCTGCTGGCCGGCAGCGATGTGCAGGCCGGCCGCTGGGACCGTGCTGAACAGCGGGTCCGGCAAGTCTCCCGCACCGGCCCGATGCAGCTGCTGCAGCCGGTCATGCTGGCCTGGATTCACCAGGGCAAGGGCCAGGTCGAACAGGCGATGGCGGCGCTGCGGCCGCTGGCGGAAGGCGAGCGTCTGCGCGCCCTTTACGCCCTGCATGCGGCGCTGATCGCCGATGTCAGCAACCGTCCACGGGAAGCCGAGCGCTTCGCCCGCATGGCGGTGGCAGATCAGGCCAATCCGCCCTGGCGGCTGACGGTGCTGGCCGCTGGCGTGCTGAACCGCGCCGGCCGGCAGCAGGAGGCGAATAAGCTGCTCGATGCGGTGATCGAAGGCGGCGAGGATTCGGCGCTGGCGATCACGCCGGAGAATCGGCGCGTCCTGCTTGGCAACCGCAGCGTCTCCTCCCCGGCCGAGGGCATTGCGGAGGCCTATACGGCGCTGGCCGCCGCCATGCGGGCCCAAGGCCAGAACGACTTCGCCCTCGTCCTCGCCCAGCTGGCGCTGCGGCTGCGCCCGGGTTCGGGGGCCGCGCTGGTGCTGACCAGCGACATCCTCGCCGACCAGAAGCATGATGAGCAGGCGCTCGCCGTGCTCGGGCAGTTGCCGGCGGATGACCCGCTGGCGCCGGTGATCGGGCTGCGCCGCGCCGGCCTTTTGAGCGAGATGGACCGCACGGATGATGCGATCACTGCGCTGAAGCAGGTGGCGGCCGGCAATCTCGGCATGCCGCAGCCGCTCATGCGGCTGGGCGATCTGCTACGCCAACGGAACCGCTTCGCCGAGGCAGCGCAAGCCTACGATCAGGCGATCGCCCGCATCGGGCAGCCGAGGCCCCGGGATTGGTCGCTGTTCTACGCCCGCGGGATCGCCCGCGAACGGGCCGGCGACTGGCCAAGGGCCGAAACCGACTTGCTCTTCGCCCTGCAGCTCGCGCCCGAGCAACCCTATGTGCTGAACTACCTTGGCTATAGCTGGGCCGACCAGGGCAAGAATCTGGACCGCGCCAAGGCGATGCTGGTGCGCGCGACGGAGCTGCGACCGCAGGATGGCAACATCGCCGACAGCCTTGGATGGGTGCTGTTCAGGCTGGGTGATCAGCGCGGCGCGGTGCATTGGCTGGAACGCGCGGTGGAGCTGGAGCCGCGCAACAGCGTCATCAACGACCATCTGGGCGATGCCTATTGGGCCATCGGCCGGCAGCGGGAGGCGCAGTTTCAGTGGCGCCGCGCCGCAGCGCTGGAGCCTGAGCCGGCCGACCTCGTGAAGATCGAGGCCAAGCTGCGCGATGGCCTGCCGGGCTTCCCGGCCAGCACCGCGCTGCGATGAGCCGCACCGAAGCGGCACCGGCCAAGGTCAATCTCTACCTGCACGTCACCGGCCGGCGGGCGGATGGCTATCACCTGCTGGACAGCCTCGCCGTCTTCGGGCCGATCGGCGACAGCTTGGAGGTGAGGCCGGCCGATACGCTCAGCCTCATCGTCGATGGTCCCTTCGGCGATGCGCTCGCCGCCGAGCACGACAACCTCGTGCTGCGCGCCGCCCGGGCCCTGGCCGCCGCGGCGGGGATCGAAGCACGCGCGGCGCTGCGTCTGACCAAGCGGCTGCCGGTCGCCTCCGGCATCGGTGGCGGGTCGGCCGATGCGGCGGCGGCGCTGCGGGCGCTGGATGGGCTCTGGGCGACCCAGTTCGGCACTGAGGGACTGGCCGCCATCAGCGCCAGGCTGGGCGCGGATATCCCGATCTGCCTTGCCGCGCGGCCGGCGCAGATGCAGGGCGTGGGCGAGGTCCTGCTCGCCGCGCCGCTCCTGCCGCCCTGCGGGTTGCTCCTGGTCAACCCCGGCATCGCGCTGGCGACGCCCGCGGTGTTCAAGGCGCGCAGCGGTGACTTCACGCCGCCGGCGGTGCTGCCCGGGGCCTGGGCCGATGCAGCGGCGATGGCAGCGGATCTTCGGGGGCTGCGCAACGACCTGGAGCCCCCGGCGATCGCGCTCTGCCCGCCGGTCGCGGAGGTGCTGGCGGCGATCGCCGCGCAGCCGCGCTGCCTGCTGGCGCGGATGAGCGGGTCCGGCGCGACTTGCTTCGGGCTGTTTCCCGATGCGGCGACGGCCGAGGCGGCCGCGGCGGCGCTGCCCACCGGCTGGTGGCGCGCCGCCGGGGGGCTTGCCGGCACGGCCCGCTGAAGCCTATTCACCGCCCACCGTGCTGGGGCGTCGCCAAGCGGTAAGGCAGCGGTTTTTGGTACCGCCATTCCCAGGTTCGAATCCTGGCGCCCCAACCACGCCCCCTGCCGCTCACGCCTCGCCGTAGTGGATTCGCCGATAGGGGCGGGAGACCACGGTATCGTCCGTGTGCACATCCCACAGCCCCGCGCTGTTCGCTGCCTGGTGTTCAGCAAAGAGCCCCGACATGCGACCGGGCGAGGTCACGCTGGTGCCGCGCACACCGAAGCCGTTGGCGACGCCGGCCAGATCACCGCGGCCGTGGATCACCGTCTCCGGGCTCATGCCATGGGCGCGGAATTTGTGGATCTCGGCGCCGTAGCCACCATCGTTGATGATTGCCATCAGCAGCCGGATGCCCTGGCGGCGGATCGTCTCCAGTTCCTGGATGTGCATCAGCAGGCTGCCATCGCCTTCGATCAGCAGCACCTTGCCGTCGCCGCGCGCCGCCGCCACGCCGATCGCCGCCGGCAGGCCATTGCCGATGGCGCCGAAGTCGGAGACAACGTGATAACGCTCGGCCGGCCGGCCTTTCAGATGGGTCATCGCGATCCCGAAGTAGTGGCCGCCGCCGATCACCAGGTCCCAGTCCTTTGGTACGATGGCGTCCAACTCCTCCATCGCGCGGCGGGGATCGACGGTGCCGGGGGCGATGGAAAACTCCTTGCGGTCCGGCACATCGGCGGCGATGGCGGCAGCGATGGCGGCGCTGCGATAGCCATCCTTCCGCACGCCACGCGCCTTGAGCGCGGTGGTCACCGAGTCCGCCCCGGCGCGGGCATCCGCGCGCAGGTGGAGATCCGCCGTGCGCAGCCCCTGCCAAAGCCCGCGCGGGGCGATGTCGATTTGCACCGTGCGGGCGCCGGGATAGAGGTAGCCGCTCTCGGTCGTGTAAGCGCCGAGGCCGACACCGAGGCCAATGACAAGATCGCTCTCAGCGAACAGCTCCCGCGCGTAATCCGAGGAGTAGGCGCCGGCAATGTCGAGCGCGAAGGGGTTACCGGTGAAAAGCCCCTTGGCCTGCAGCGAGGTCGCGAGCAGCGCACCGCTTTGTTCGGCCAGCGCCTCAATCGCCGCGCGGGCGTCTGATAGCTTGGCGCCGCGCCCGGCGATCAGCATCGGGCGCTCCGCCTCGGCGATCATGTCGACCAACTTATCGACCAACGTCGGGTCCGGCAGCGGCCGCTGGAAAACCGGCAATACCTCCTTCGAGGGGATGTAATCCGCCATGAAGGGGAAGGGCTGCTTCTGCAGGTCCATAGGCACCGAGAGCACCACCGGCCGGCTTTCCAGCTGGGCGATCTGGAAGGCTTCCCGCACATTGTCGAGCGCGCGGTCCATGGAGCGGATCGGGATGAAATGCGCGCCGGTGCCGAGCGCGAGCGGCGCCATGTCGATCTGCTGGATGTAGTAGGCGGAGCTGATCGGGCTGTCGCCGGCGAAGACGACGAGCGGGACGGAGGCCCGCGCGGCGATGGCCAGCGCCGTCATGATCTGCGTGAAGCCCGGCCCGCAGGTGGTGGAGGCGACGCCCACCTTGCCGGTGGCGCGCGCATAGCCATCGGCCATCGCGACCGCGCAATGTTCGTGCCGGGCGTGGATGACCTGCATGCCTGGCAGGCGCGTCATCGCCTCCGACCAGTACATATTGGCATCGCCCATCAGGGTGAACAGCACCTCAGTACCCTCGGCCTGGAAGGCCTGGGCGAGCATGTCGGAGAGTTTCATTGCGGACATCGGGGTTTCCTCATTGCTTTGCTTATTTGCGGAACAGGCTGCCCAGCCAGGACAGGAAAGCGCGCCAGAGCAGGCCGAAGCCACCGAGTTCGGCCGCAGCCGGTGGCGGTGGGGGCGGCGGTGGGGGCGGCGGTACGGTGGCGGCTGGGCTGGCGGCGGGGCTGGCGGCGGCAACGCTGGCGGGCGGCGCGATGGCCGGGGCCGGCGCGGCCACCTGCCGGTCTGCCACCAGCTTCGCCATGTTCGCCGAGAACTCCGCGAGCAGGGCGCGGGCCAGATGCACGCCGCCGGCATTGGCGAAGGTCTCGAGCGGGCCGGTGACAGTGAAGCTGCCGGCGACCTTCAGCAGCGTCTCAGCACCCGCCTCGCTGGCGATGACCGTCGCCTGCGACAGGGCGCGGGAGGCGCCGCGCTGGTCGATGCCGCGCCCTTCGATGCTGCATCGATGCGCGTCATGGTCGTAGTCGAGCTTTGCCTCACCACGGAAGACTGCGGCGGTTGGGCCGAACTTCACCCGGATGGCGCCGCGCCACAGCCCATCGCCTTGTTCCGGCGCCAGTTGCGCGCCGGGGATGCAGCCAGCGACCAGAGCAGGATCGGCCAACAGGGGCCAGACCTCGGCCAGCGGGGCGGGGATACGGGTTTCCTCGGTGATATCCATGCGGGGTCCAGTGCCGGCGAAGGCCGCTAGCCTGCCAGAGCCGCCGGCGCGCGCAAGCCGTCCCTGGCCAGTGTCGCCACGGCACGCCAAGCTGTGCGTGTGTAAGGAGAGGAAGATGATGCCGCGTCGTCGCCCGCTGGGCGGGCTACTGCTGACGCTCGCGCTGCCGCGGCTGGCCCGCGCGCAGGGCTTTCCTGATCGGCCGCTGCGCTTCATCGTGCCCTTCGCACCTGGCGGCAGCACCGATGTCACGGGACGGGTACTGGCCGAGGCCGTGGGCAGCACGCTCGGCCAGACGGTCGTGGTGGAAAACCGCACCGGTGCCGGGCTCGTCGTCGGCACTGAGGTCGCGGCGCGGGCCGAGCCGGATGGGCAGACCGTGCTCGTCACCTCCAACTCCCACGCCATCGTCCCCTCGCTGGTGGCCAAGCTGCCCTATGACCCGGTGACCGATTTCGCTGGCGTTTTTATCCCCGGCGCGCTGCCGCAGACGGTGGTGATCAACCCGAAGCTGCCGGCGCGGACGCTCGGCGAATTCATCGCCCTGCTGAAGGCCGAGCCCGGGCGCTACGCCTATGCCTCGGGCGGCATCGGCAGCGCGATCCATCTGGGCTCCCTGAACTTCCTCGCCGCCGCGGGGGTGGAGATGCTGCACGTGCCCTATCGCGGCGGCGGCCCGGCGATGATGTCAGTGATCACCGGGGAGACGGCGATGATGATCGACCCCGTCGCCTCCTCCGCCCCGCATATCCGCGCCGGCACGGTGCGCGCCCTGGCGCTGGGCGCGGCCAATCGCAGCGCCATTCTGCCAGAAGTGCCGACCGCGGCCGAGGCGGGGCTGCCGGCCTTTCGGGCAGAGGCCTGGATCGCCCTGCTGGTCCCGGCCCGCACCCCGTCCGAACGGATCGCCAGGCTGAACGCGCTGTGCACCGAAGCGGCCCAGCAGGGCGCGGCGAAGCTGGCCGCGATCGGCCTGCAGCCGATGCCGGATGTGGCAACGCCGGCCCAGGTGACCGCATTCGTGCGCGCCGACATCGCCCGGCTGGGGCCGCTGCTGCAGGCTGCGGGCATCCGCCCGGAATAGCCGGGCTCAGCTATCTGGTGTGATCCCGGCCTCGGCGACCAGGCGGCCGAACTTGGCGGATTCCTGGGCGACGTAATCGCGCGCTTCGGTCAGGTTCATGGTCTGCGGCAGCAGCCCCTGCTCGATGAGCTTCTCGCGCACCGGGCCTGCCGCCTGCATTGCGACCAGCGCTGCGTTCAGCCGCTGCAGGATAGGATCGGGGGTCGCGGCATGGGCGAAGACGCCGAAGTAATTCACCAGCTCATAGGAGGCGAGGCCCGGCACCTCGCTGACTGAGGGAATGTCGGGCATTTGCGGCATCCGCTCCTTGGAGGTGACGGCGAGGACGCGGATGCGCCCCTCGCGGATCAGCGTGAGGCCGGAGGCGAGGCTGTTATAGCCGAACTGCACCCGCCCCGTAGCGGTATCGAGCAGCGCCGGGGCCGAGCCGCGATAGGGCACGTGCACGGTATCGATCCGGGCGATGCGGTTCAGCAGCTCCCCGCAAAGATGCTGCGCATTGCCGGTGCCCGAGGAGGAATAGCTGAGCTTGCCGGGATTGGCGCGAGCATAGTCGACCAGCCCGGCCATGTCCCTGAAGGGCGCTTCTGGCCAGGCCATGACGACCACCGGCACCTTGCCGACGAGCGAGACCGGCCGCAGGTCGCGCAACGGGTCATAGGCCATTTTGTCCTTGTAGAGATGCTGGTTGATCCCGGTTTCGCCAGCGCCGGCCAGCAGCAGGGTGGTGCCATCGGGCGGTGCCTGCACGACATAGTGCGCGCCGATCATGCCGCTGGCGCCGGGCCGGTTTTCGACCACCACCGGCTGGCCGAAGGCGGCGCGCAGCGGCTCGGCCAGGATGCGGGCGGTGATATCCTGCCCGCCGCCGGCCGCGAAGGGCACAATCAGGCGCAGCGGCCGGTCGGGCCAGGCGGCCTGGGCCCGAGCGCGGGGCGCGGATAGCAAAGCCGGGGCGGCCAACAGCAGGCCGCGTCGCGTCGACATGGGGGATCCTCCGTCTCGCCGCCCGCTCTAGGGTGGACCCCGCCCCCTCGACAAGCCGCGCACCGCTGGTAGCCTTGCCTCAAACGTCCAGGGAATGACCACCATGCGGCACCTGCTGGCCGCGCTGCTGCTTTGCCTCCTCGCCGGCCGCGGCGCAGATGCCTATCCGGACCGTCCGATCCGTTTCATCGTGGGCTTCGGCGCCGGCGGCACCAGCGACATCATCGCCCGGCGCGTCGCGCAAGAGCTTGCGGTCGAGCTCGGCCAGCCCGTCACTGTGGACAACCGCACCGGCGCCGGCGGCAACGTCGCCTTCGAAGCCGCCGCGCGAGCCGAACCGGATGGCCACACCATCGTTTTGGGCTCGCCGGCCTTTGCGGTGAACCCCGCGCTCTATGGCGACCGGATTCGCTGGCAGCAGCGCGACCTCGCACCGGTGATCCTGCTGGGGCGGACGCCCATCGCAGTGATCGTACGGCCGGAAAACCCGGCGCGGAGCCTGCGCGAATTCGTCGAAGCGCGGCGCAGCGGGCCGATCCTGGCCGGCATTTCCGGCAGCGGCACCTCCTCGCACCTCGCCAATATCCTGCTGCGGGTGGCGACGCAGCTGCCTTTTGAGAACGTCTCCTATACCGGCGGCGCGGCGCCTTTCCTCGACCTGATGGCCGGGCGGCTGGAGATGATGACCTTCCCCGCGCCGGAGACCGTTTCTTACCTCGATGCTGGCAAGATCCGCATCCTCGCTCTCTCGGAAGCGACCGCCGCGCCGGCCTTCAAGGGCATCCCGACGGTGGCTGAGGCCGGCTGGCCGGGGGCGGCGATGGCCACCTGGTACGGGCTGATGGTGCCGCAGAAGACGCCCGAGCCCGCCATCGCTGCGCTGAATCGCGCCGGCAACGCGCTGCTGAGCAAGCCCGAAAGCCGGACGCGGCTGATCGAGCTCAGCGTTGATCCCGCCGGCGGCACGGCAGCCGAATTCGGCGCCTATATCGTCGCTGAGACCGCACGCTGGCAGCGTGTGATCGCCGAGACGAACACCCGCGTCGAATAACCCCCGCAACCTCGCACAGGACAGACTGACATGGCAGCCCCACCCTCCGCCCGCCGCGACCGCATCAACCCGCATTTTCCCAAGCTCGTCGCCATGACGCACGACTATGTCTATGGTGACGTCTGGGAACGCAAGGAGCTGTCGAAGCGCGAGCGCAGCATTGCGACCATCGCCGCGCTCGTGGCACTCGGTTGGTCAGACCAGCTGAACAGCCACATCAATCGCGGCCTCGGCAACGGCCTGACCCGCGAGGAGATTTGCGAGATCATCACCCACCTCTCGATGTACGCCGGTTGGCCGGCGGCGATGACCGCGTCGCATGTCGCGGTCGATGTGTTCGAAGCGCAGGACAAGGCGAAGGGCTGACCCCATGAAGATCGGTTTTATCGGCCTCGGCACCATGGGTGCCTTCATGGCCGCCAATCTGCAGAAGTCGCAGTACAAGCTGATGGTGCTGGATGTCCGCAAGGACGCCGCGCAGCGCCATCTGGATGCCGGCGCCGAATGGGCGACGACGCCGAAGCAGATCGCCGAGCAGTGCGACGTGGTCTTCACCAGCCTGCCCGGCCCGCCGGAGGTGGAGGCGGTGGTCTTTGGCCCCGATGGGCTGCTGGCCGGCGCCCGGCCAGGCCTGGCTTATTTCGACCTGTCCACCAACAGCCAGGCGTTGATGCGCCGGGTGAACGCGGCGCTGGCCGAGAAGGGCGCCTTCGGCTTCGATGCCCCGGTTTCTGGCGGCCCGAAGGGGGCGGAGAGCGGCAAGCTCGCAATCTGGGTCGGCGGCGATCGCGCCACCTATGACAAGCATAAGAAGGTGCTGGACGCGATCGGTGACCAGGCCGCCTATATCGGCCCGATCGGCACCGCGACGGTGGCCAAGCTCGTGCACAACATGGCGGGCTACGCGGTACAGACTGCGATGGCGGAAGTCTTCACCATGGGCGTCAAGGCGGGCATGGACCCGACCGCTTTGTGGAAGGCGGTGCGGCAGGGCGCGCTAGGCCGGCGGCGCATGTTCGACCGCGTCGCCGACCAGTTCCTGATCAACAAGTACGATCCGCCGGCCTTCGCCCTCAAGCTCGCGCACAAGGACGTGACGCTGGCGACCACCATGGGGCGCGAGCTCGGCGTGCCCATGCGCTTCTGCCAGCTGACGCTTGAGGAGATGAACGAGGCGCTGGCGCGCGGCTGGGGCCATCGCGACAGCCGCGTGCCGATGCTGCTGCAGGTCGAGCGCGCGGGGGTGAAGATGGAGGCAGACCCTGCCGAGCTGCAGGCGATTATCGACGCCGACAAGGGCTGAGCACGTGGCGGTGGAGAGGTTGCGCCAGCCCGGCCAGATCGGCCGGCTCGCCCTGAAGAACCGGCTGATCATGGCGCCCATGGGCACCAATTTCAGTACCAGCGACGGCCTCTCCACCGAACGCGACAGACTGTACTACGAGCTCCGCGCCAAGGGCGGCGTCGCCGCTATCGTCACCGAGGCGATGGCGGTCTCCGCCGGCGGGCGGGCGCACAACAACAGCCTCTGGATCTATCACGACCGCTTCATCCCCGGCCTCGCCCGGCTGGTGGAGGCGATCAAGCGGCATGATTGCCTGACCATCGGCCAGCTCAACCACCGCGGCGGCCTGCTGCGGCGGCTGGTGCTGAACATGGAACCGGTCGGCCCCTCCCCCTGGCGCAACCCGAATACCGGCGATGCCGTCCGCCCCCTCGACAAGGCGGAAATTCGGGAAATCCAGTGCGATTTCGTCGCGTCTGCGCGCCGCCTCTGGCAGGCCGGCTACGATGCGGTGGAGCTGCACGCGGCCAATGGCTACTTGTTTCAGCAATTCTTCACCCGCCGGATCAACCAGCGGGAGGATGAATACGGTGGCAGCCTGGAAAACCGCGCCCGGCTGTTGCTGGAGACGGTGCACAGGCTGCGCGACGCGCTGCCGGACTTCCCGCTCTGGGTCCGCATCTCCTGCACCGAATACTGCCCGGATGGCTACACGACCGAGGAGATCGTCGCGCTGGCGCAGATGCTGGAAGCGGCCGGCGTCGATGCACTCGATCTCTCAGGCGGCACCAATGAAAGCCCGGCGTTATCGCGCTTCTGCATCCAGCCTCCCTCGATGCCGCGGCGGGTGCTGGAGCCGCATGCCCGCCCGATCACGGAGGCCGTAGGCATCCCCACCATCATTGCCGGCCGCATCCTGACGCCGGAGGATGCCGAGGCGGTGCTGGCCAATGGCAGCGCCGATTTCGTCTCACTCGGCCGGGCGCTGACCGCCGATGCCTATTGGCCACGCAAAGCCTTTGGCGAGATTCCAACGCCGATCCGCGGCTGCATTTCCTGCAATGTCTGCTTCGAGCGGCTGACGCTGGAGAAGGACGTCGCCTGCGTCACCAACCCCATGCTCGGCACCGAGTTCGAGGAGCTGGCCCTGGCCGAGCCGCAGCTCGGCCCGCCGGGCGATGTGGCACCCCTTCGCGTGCTCGTGCTCGGCGCCGGGCTCGCCGGGCTCGAGGTGGCGCGCATGGCCGCGGCGCGCGGTTATGACGTCGAGGTCTGGGAACGCGCGGCGCGGCCCGGCGGGCAGATGCACTTGGCTGTCGCCGCGCCGGACAAGACGGAGGTATGGCCCGCCTGGAACTATCGCTGGGACCAGGCACAGGCGCTCGGCGTTCGCATCCGCTACGGCATCACCGCCGATACGGCCATGCTGCGCGCGGCCCGGCGCGACCATATCGTGGTCGCAACCGGCGCGCGGCCGCGCCTGCTCGACCTGCCGGGCGCCGCGCCGCGGCCGGCCTGGGCGGTGCTGGCCGATCCCGATCTGGTGCCGCAAGGCAGCGCAGTCGCGGTGATCGGCGGCGGGATCGTCGGCGTCGAGGTGGCGGAGATCCTGGCGCAGCGGCGCTGCACGATTACGGTTCTGGAAGCGGGGCCGGCGCTCGCGCCGCAGATGGCGCGCAACAACCGCACCGATACGCTGCTGCGTCTGCGGCCCGCCAGCGTCGCCTTCCACACCAAGGCTGTGGCCGAACGCCTTGCCGATGGCCAGCTACATTTTACCATCGACGGCGCGCCGGCGACGACGCCGGCCTCGGTCGTCATCGCCGCGATCGGCGCCTTGCCCGAACGCGGCGTGCTGGCGGAGGTGGAGGCCAGCGGCCTGCCCTCCACGCTGGTTGGCGATGCCAACGAGCCCGGCGATTTCCTCTCCGTCCTGCGCGACGCTCAAATGACCGGCTATGCGCTCGGCTTGCCTGCCAAGGAGCCTGCCCGATGAGACCGATCCGCCGCCGGCCGTTGCTGCTGGCCGCCCTCGCCGCCCCCGGTCTTGCCCCCCTAGGCCTCGCCCAGGCGCCGGCCTTCCCGCAGCGCTCCGTGAAGATCGTGGTGCCCTTCACGCCCGGCGGCGCGGCCGACATCACCGCGCGGCTGCTGGGCGAACGCATGGCACCGCTGCTCGGCCAGCCCGTGGTGGTCGAGAATCGGCCAGGCGCCGGCGGCAATATCGCAGGGGAGGCCGTCGCCCGCGCCGCACCGGATGGCTACACGGTCTTCCTGGGCGGTGCGACCATCCTGCTCGCTAACCAATACCTTTATCGCAGCGCGGTGCCCTTCGACACCTTCCGTGACTTTGTCCACATCTCCCGGGTCTCGGTCGGTACCACGCTGCTGGTCACCCGCAATGATCGGCCCTGGCAGGATTTCGGCCAGCTAATTGCAGCAGCCAAGGCGAAGCCGGGGCAGATCAGCGCCGGCAATTCGGGTTGGGGCACGATCAGCAACCTGACCCTGGCCAAGTTCAGCAAGGTCGCGGGCATCGAGATCAGCCAGGTGCCCTATCGCGGCCTCGCCCCGGGGCTGAACGATCTGATCGCCGGCAATCTCGACCTGATCTTCGACGGCATGCCCGCGATCATGCCGCATGTGCGCGAAGGCCGGCTGCGGCCGCTCGCGGTCGGCAGTCAGCAGCGCGTCACCTATGTGCCGGGCATCGAACAGGTGCCAGGCATGGCGGAACTGATCCCCGGCACCGACATGGATATGGAGTTCTGGTACTGCATCTCCGCCCCCGCCGGCACGCCGCCAGAGGTGGCGACGGCGCTTCACCGGGCGACGGTTGGAGCGGCGGCGGTGCCGAGCTATCGCGAGAAGCTGCTGCCACTCGGCTTCGATGTGGTGACGGATGCGAGCCCGGCCGCCTTCACCAGCTTCATGCGCGACCAGGAAGCGCTATGGCGCGACCTCGTTGCCGTCTCTGGCGTCAAGCTCGACTAGCCCCGGGCAGGCTGGCATGCTCGGACAAAACGGGGGGACACGGCATGCCGAGGCTTGCGGGCAAGATCGCGCTCGTCACGGGCGCTGGGACCGGCATCGGCCGGGCCACCGCTGAACTTTTTGCGCGCGAAGGCGCCCGGGTCGCGATCGCCGAAATCGACGTGCCCTCGGGCGAGGAAACGGCGCAGCGGATCACCGCAGCCGGCGGGGAGGCGATGTTTCTCCGCACCGATGTCGGCGAACCCCAGAGCATCGAGGGGACCATCCGCACTGTCGCGCAGCATTGGGGCGGGCTGCATATCCTGCACAACAATGCCGGCGGTTCGACCAATGTGGACGATACCGTCGTCGACGCGCCACTCGAGGAATTCTGGCGGGCGATCCGGCTCGATCTCTTTGGTACCTTCCTCGGCTGCCGCTTCGCGATTCCAGAGATTATCAAGTCTGGTGGCGGATCGATCATCAACATGGCCTCGGTCGTCGCACTGATGGGCTTCCCGGGGCGCGATTGCTACACGGCAGCGAAGGGCGGGGTGGCATCGCTGACCCGCTCGCTCGCGGTCGAATATGGACGGCAGGGCGTTCGGGTGAACGCGGTGGCGCCGACGGTGACGCTGACCGAACGGGTCAAGGCGCTACTCGCCGGCAACGAAGCGATGCAGTTTCTCGCTGCGCAACACCTGCACGGGCTGGGCCAGCCCATGGATATGGCGCATGCCGTCCTCTACTTCGCCTCCGACGAAAGCCGGATCGTCACAGGCGTGATTCTTCCCGTGGACAGCGGATTGGTGACGCTATGAGCAACAAGACGCGGATCGGCTTCCTCGGCCTCGGCCAGATGGGGGCGCCGATGGCCGAACGCCTGCTGGCCGAGGATGTGGAGCTACACGTCTTCGACCCCAGGCCGGAGGCCATGGCGGGCTTCGTCGCCCGCGGTGCGGTGGCGCATGCCTCGCCCAAATCGGTCGCCGATGCCGCCGGCATCGTCTTCGCCTGCCTGCCGACGGGGAAGGTGAGTGAGGCCGTGGCCCTCGGCCCGGAGGGCGTGGCCAGCGGCAGCGCGGTGCGCATCCATGCAGAGATGTCGACCATCGGACCCGCGACCATCGGACGGATCGCCGAAGGGCTGGCGGCGCGCGGCATCGCCTGTGTCGATTCGCCGATTAGCGGTGGCCCGGCGGGGGCGCGGGCGGGGACGTTGGCGATGATGCCCGCCGGCGCCCCGGCCGCGGTGGCGACCCTCCGGCCCTGGCTGGAGCGCATCGGCCAGCGGATCTTCCTGATGGGCGAACGCCCCGGCCAGGGCCAGACCATGAAGCTCGTGAACAACCTGATCTTCGCCGGCAATACGGTGGTTGCGCTGGAAGCCTATGCGCTCGGCGCCAAGGCCGGTCTCGATCCTGCGACGATGGTCGAGATGGTGCAGGCCGGCACCGGCCGCAGCTTCGTCGGCGATGGGCTGATGCCGAAGGTACTCAGCGGAAGCTTCGATTTCGGCGCGGCGATGTCGATCCTCGACAAGGATGTGATGCTCGGCATCGAGGAGGCAAAGGCGCAGGGCGTGCCGATGTGGACGCTGGAACAAGCGGCACGGGTCTGGCGCTTCGCCGCCAGCCAGGGAATGGCGGGGGAGGATCTCTCCCGCCTGGCGACGCTGCTGGAGGGCTGGGGCGGCGCGCCGATCCGCGCACCGAAATAGCTCAGCGCAAACCCGACCGGCGCAGGCCCGCCTCGTACAGATTGCGGTCCTGCGCGCGTTGCAGCGGGAAGCGGCGCATCGCCTCGGCAATGCCGAAATCAGGCTCGATCGCCAGCAGCCGCTCACACATCGCCCGCGCCTCCGCGGTGCGGCCGAGATGCGCGAGGGCGACGATCAGCGGCTTATAGGGGTAACTGAGCCCATCATGCAGGGCGATGGCGCGGCGGCACACATCCGCTGCGGCCTCGTAGTGCCCCAGGCAAAGCAGAGGGAGGCTGCGCGCCGCTTCGAAGAAAAACGCATGGGGATGGCATGGCGCGAGTTGCGCATAGCGATCCAGGCGTCCAAGTGCTTCCTCATGGCGCCCCAGGTAGCATTCGGCAAAGCCGGCGAAGACCCAGGCCATGGAGAGGTTCGGATTCAGCGACAGCGCTCTCTCATGCAAGCTGAGCGCATCTTCCGGACGATGATGTACGAAGGCCAGGACGTGGCCAAGAATGGTCAGCGCCTGCGCATCCAAAGGATCAAGGGCGACGGCACGGCGCGCATCGCGTTCGGTGGTCATGGCAGCGGCTTTTTTGTCGCGGGCCCAGCCCTGGCCGATCAGCAGCAGCCCCCAATAGGCTTGCCAGGCATAGGCGGCGGCGAAATCAGGCTCCAGGTCAGTCGCCGCGCGTAGGCGATCCCCAGCTTCCAGAAAACTCTCCCGATCAAGGTGCTGGATCGCGGGAATGGCGCGCAGGAACAGGTCGTAGGCAGAGGGATTGAAGGTGGCACGTCTGCCGGCCCGACCGGCTTCGATGGTCAGGATTTCCTGGTCAATTCGCGCGACGACCTCGGCTGCGATTTCGTCCTGCAGCGTCAATAGATCGTTGCTAGCGCGCTCGAACCTCCCGGTCCAGGCGATCCCCGTCGGCGGGCGCAGATCAGTCAGGCTCAACGAGAAGCGGACGCGCGCTCCCAAGCGCTGCACAGTACCTCCCAATAGCAGATCGATGCCTGCCTCATTGGCAGCGGCGTCTTCGCCACGCTGCTCCGTCGCACGGGCGAGGGAGCTATGGTCGACGACAAATAACCAACGAAATTTCGCGAGAGAGAGGGTGATCTCCTCGGCCATCCCGACCGACAGATAGGGCTCGGTCTCCGGGCCGAGGGCGCGCAGCGCCGCGACGCCCAGGCGCGCTCCCCGCAGCCCGGGCTGGGCGGCGGCCGTCGGCCCGGCCCCGATCGATCTCGGCGGGGCATCATTCGTAGCGGAGTACCGCCCAAAAGACTGTGGCGTGGCCTCTGCCAGACCCTGCCACGCAGCCGTCCTGATGAGGTCCGCACCGGCGAGTTTCGGCGCGATAGCGGATTTGCGAGACGCGGTGTCGCTGGCGCTATCCCGCATCCGCTGGCGCTGCTCTTCGAGCCAGGCATCGAAGGCCGGATCGAGCCCGCGGAGGTCGGTGAGGAGTGCATCCTCGATCCTGCCGGCCAGGAGATGAGGCCCCGCAGGCGTAACGGACGGCGCAAGGGCATCCACCCAAACATGTTCGGCTTGGAGGCGAAGGCTGTCCCGTTTCGCCTCTATCAAAGATATTCCAACGGGGCCCAAGGCTTCCTGCAACTCATGCAGCGCTTGGCGCAGGGAACCGCGGCGTTGCTCCTCTCCGCGGCGCGACCAGAGCAATTCGGCAAGGCGTAGTCGCGCCACCTGAGCTCCCTTGGCGAGGCCGAGTATGGCAAGCAGGGCGCGCGCCTTGCGTGACCGCGGCAGGACATTCACGCTAGCGACCGTCCATGCCTCCATCACGCCGCAGAGGACGAGACGCAAGCATGGTTGGGGCGAAGCGAAGGGCGTTGGCGCGGCCAGCGGGGTATCTTCCGGCGCGCACGTTGATTCGAATACCTGCATACAAAACAAGATAGCCCAACTGACTAACACTCACGCAAGGTTTTCGAGAGTGATCAGATTCAGATTGGGGCAGCCGAGCAAGCTGCGGATCAGGCTTCGGCCAACTCCATTGAAGCGGCAGCGCCCTGACTGCGGCGATTGCGGCGCTGTTGCATGCGCGAGGAGAAGACCAACCGAGGACCAGGAATTGCGAGATGCGGTTCGGCGGCAATGACCGCCTCCCGGAGGTCGCGCTCGGCCCGGGTAAGGTCGAAGGCAACGAAATCCCGCTGAATCGCCTCCGCCAAGGACTTCGGCGGCGGGAGGTGGCCAGCCGCCATCGCGGTGGCAAGTTCACGGCAAGCGATGAAGCGACGCGCTGCGTCAATGACGCATTGCACCCCTTTTTCCTGATGGTCCTCGACTGCCGGCGGCAGGCTGATGACGAGGTCCGACATGGCCCTTCTGGCTCCAAACTGGTTTCCGGCCGGATCTCCGACGGTTCCGCCCCGGTGGCGGCCCGAATTTTTTATGCCGGGAGGGCCTTGGGCTTCCGTTAGAAGTGAATGGCGAAGGTGAATTTGCCGTTAAAATCACAAGCGAATTTCAACAGGACAGGAACGCATACCGAGAGTCACCGAAATTATCGATAAAATTTCCGGTTATTAGCTTTTTGGTCCTAATTAAAGAAATTATTCTTTGTTCTCTCGAAAATATGGGTTATATCTCCTGCGTTGCTGCCGCCACGCGGCGCAACCCGCCAGGCGGGCCCAGGCCCGCAAAACAGGAGCCCCCCAAGATGCAAACAATTCCCATGTCCTCAATCGTCGATACCGGAAAAGTGCGCCTCGGCGCCGGCTGCCGCCACCTCACCTCTATCCTCGCCCCAGCCGCAGTTCCGAACGTGCCTCCCGCAGCCGTCGCTGACAGCGGCAAGGTCCGTCTCGGCGCTGGCTGCCGCCGCTGAAGCAATGCCGGTCGGGGCGCACGCCTCGACCGGTTCAGCCTCATGGCACCACGAACAGGGAAGCCGGCCATGTCCAAAGCACCTTCAGTCGTCACCTTTTATCGCATGATCGACAGCGCTTCGGCGCCCGAACGCGCCGATCGAAGCGCCTTCGGCAGCTTGCCCACCCGCGCATTCCGCCATTGCGACGCGGTCACCATGGCGGCGGGCTATGGCTGGTACATCGCCCCGCCAACGGACCTCTCCCTGCTCTGGGATGGCCAGGAGATCCTATGGCGCTGCCCAGGCCTCGCCGATTGGCAGCGTCTCGATGCCGCGCAGTTTCCGCATTTCGCGCAACGCTTCGACGCCGCGGCACCGCCGGACATCAAGGAATATTCTCCGCCGTTTCTCACCGCTCTGCAGGAGCCCGGCCTCGTGCAGATCTGGACTGGCTTGGCAGCACGCACGGCGCCTGGCTGGAGCCTGCTGATCCGTGGCCTCGCCAATCTTCCCCGGCATCCTGGCTATGAGTGCTTCGAGGGCATGCTCGAGGCTGATCGCTGGTTCGGTCCGCTTTTTACCAACCTGCGGCTGACTCGCACCGGAGTCCCGGTCACGCTGCGTGCGGATGAGGCTTTCCTTCAGGTCCAGCCCGTGCCTCAGATCGCCTATGCTGAATCCGTGCTCGGTCAGTCCGCCCTCGTAGAGCGCCTGGAGGATTTCACGCCGGACGACTGGGCCGCTTATCACGCCGCAATTGTGGCGCCAAGCCAGGACCCGCAACGTTCCCCCGGCCGCTATGCCGCCGAAGGCCGCCGCCGGAGGCGCAACCTCTGCCCCTTCGACGGCGTCGCCGCCCAATCAATCCTCGTCCAGTAAGCTCGCTAGTTTAAGGGCGACACCCTTCGAGCCCTCCACCCGCAATTTGCCGGTGGAGAAGGCAAGCATCGGGCTGAGCTTGCCGGCGATCAGCCTCGCCAGATCAGCACTGCTGAGGCGCAGAATCGTCGCCGCCTCGGTCTCCGCATCCGCAGGCCCGATGGCCGGCTCGCTACTTGTCGCATCCACCAGGATCGACCGGCCGGTATCGGTCAGATCGAAGCGGACACGATAGCCGAGTTGTCCAAGGCTGCTGGCCTTGGCCTGCATGGCATCGATCAGTTCCTCGAACACATTCATCCTCTAATTCTAACAGCATGCCGGTATGCCGGAAAGCTTCGAGGTTGGACTGAGGAACGCGCCATCGCTAGCCTTGCCCCGCAAATCGCCTCGAAGCGGCACCGGAGGGAATTTGGACGACGCTTCCGACGGCAATGGCATGCCTTGGCTGCGCACCTACCCGCCAGGCGTCGACTGGGCGATGGCACTCCCGCCGACGACTTTGCCGGCTTTGTTCGACGCGGCGGTCGCCCGCTTCGGCAACCGACCCTGTCTCGATTTCCTCGGCCGCCGCTGGTCCTATGCCGAGGTCGGCGCCCTGGCCGGCCGCGCCGCGGCCGGGCTGCATCGCCTCGGCATCGGGCCGGGCAGCCGAGTCGGCCTCTGCCTGCCGAACGGGCCGCACTACGTCATCGCCTTCTTCGCAGTGCTGCGCGCCGGCGCCACAGTGGTGAACTGCAACCCCCTCTATACCGAGGAGGAACTGACCCGGATCGTCTGCGATGCGGGGGTGGAGGTGATCCTCGCCCCCGACCTCCGGCCGATCGAGGCGCGGGTGCTGGGCCTGCTCGGCACCACGCCGCTGCGCCATGTCGTGGTCTGCCCCTTTGCCGAGGTCATGCCCTGGCTGAAGGGCCTTGCCTTCCGGCTGCTGAAGCGGGACATGATCGTCCATGCGCCGGCCGGGGAGACGCGCTTCTCCCCCTGGCGGGCGCTGCTCGATGGCCCGGCCGTGGCGCTGCCGCTGCCGGAGCCCGGCGATATCGCGGTGCTGCAATACACCGGCGGCACGACGGGGCTGTCCAAGGCGGCGATGCTGACGCATGCGAACCTTGCCGCGAATACCCGCCAGGTCACGGCCTGGTCGCCCCATCTGACGCCGGGGGCGGAGCGTATGCTGGCGGTGCTGCCCTTCTTCCACGTCTTCGCGCTGACCGCCTGCCTGCTGGCGGCGATTGCGGAAGGCAGCGAGATCATCCTGCTGCCGCGCTTCGAGGCAGGGCCCCTGCTGGCGACGCTGCGGCGGACCCGGCCGACCATCTTCAACGTCGTCCCCACCCTGCTGAAGGCGCTGATCGATGCCGGCGTCAGCCGCGCCGACCTCGCCTCGCTCAAGGTCTGCATTTCCGGCGGCGCGCCGCTGCCGGCGGAAATCCAAAAGAGCTTCGAGGCGATCGGGGCCTGCCGGGTGGTCGAAGGCTATGGGCTGACCGAGGCGAGCCCGGTCTGCCTCTGCAACCCCCTGGTGGGCGAAAGCCGGCCCGGCACGATCGGCCTGCCGCTGCCGGGGGTGCGGGTGGAGCTGCGCGCCCTGGACGACCCCATGCGCCTGGCGCGGCCGGGCGAGCGCGGGGAGGTCTGCGTCGTCGGCCCGAACGTGATGGCCGGTTACTGGAGGCGCCCGGCGGAGACGGCCGAGGTCCTGCTGCCCGACGGCTTCCTGCGCACGGGCGATGTCGGCGTGATGGACGATGGCGGCTACGTGACCTTGGTTGACCGCATCAAGGACCTCATCATCTGCTCCGGCTATAAGGTCTTTCCAAGGATGATCGAGGAAGCGCTCTACCGGCACCCGGGCGTGGCCGCGGCGACCGTCGTCGGCATGCCCGATGCCTATCGCGGCGAGAGCCCCGCCGCCTTCGTCGAGCTGCGCCCCGGCAGCACCGCGACAGTCGAGGCGCTGCTCGCGATGTTGGCCGAGTCGCTGTCCCCGATTACCATGCCTAAACTGATCGAGATTCGCCCACACCTGCCGCGCACCGCCGTCGGCAAGCTCTCGAAGACCGAGCTGCGCGCCGAACTCAAGGCCCGCCAGGCGGTGCCGGACCCCCACCACGCAGGAGCAGCGCCATGACCGATGTGCTGATCGCCGCCTATCGGCGCAGCCCCTTCCACTTCGCCCAAAAAGGGGATCTGGCGAAGCTGCGGCCGGACGACATGGCCGCGCAGGTCACGCGGGCGATGGTCGCAGAGACCGGTATCGATCCGGCGGAAGTCGAAGACCTCATCCTGGGCTGCGCCTTCCCCGAGGGCGAGCAGGGGCTGAACCTCGGCAAACTCGTCGCCTTCATCGCCGGCCTGCCGGAGAGCGTCGGCGGCGCCACGGTGAACCGCTTCTGCGGCTCCTCCATGCAGGCCATCCACCAGGCGGCCGGCGCGATCATGATGGGGGCGGGCGAGGCGTTCCTGTGCGCCGGCGTCGAGAGCATGAGCCGGGTGCCGATGATGGGCTTCAACCCGATGCCCAACCCGGCGCTCGCCGCGCGCTATCCACAGGCCTACATGGCCATGGGCGAGACGGCGGAGAATGTCGCCCGGCGCCAGCAGATCACCCGTGCCGACCAGGATGGCTTCGCGCTGCGCAGCCAGCAGAAGGCCGCCGCCGCCCAGGCGGCGGGCCGGCTGGCCGCGGAGATCGTGCCGATGGAGGTCGGTGGCAAGCGCGTCGCCGCCGATGGCTGCATCCGCGCCGAGACTACGACCGAAGCGCTGGCCGGCCTGAAGCCCGCCTTCCGCCAGGACGGCACCGTCACCGCCGGCACCTCCTCCCCGCTCACCGATGGTGCTTCGGCGGTGCTGGTCTGCTCAGCTGCCTATGCGGCGCGGCGCGGGCTCACCCCGCTGGCGCGGGTAAAGGCGGTGGCGGTCGCGGGCTGCGCGCCCGAGGTGATGGGCCTCGGCCCCATCCTCGCCAGCCAGAAGGCGCTAGCGCGCGCCGGCATCGGCGCGCGTGACCTGGATGTGGTGGAGCTGAACGAAGCCTTCGCCAGCCAGGCGCTGGCCTGCCTGCGCGAACTCGGGATCGACGAGGCGAAGGTCAATCTCGATGGCGGGGCCATCGCGCTCGGCCATCCGCTGGGCGCGACGGGGGCGCGGATCACCGGCAAGGCGGCGGCGCTGCTGCAGCGGGAAGGCGGCCGCTACGCGCTGGCGACGCAGTGCATCGGCGGCGGCCAGGGCATCGCCACGGTGCTGGAGGCGCTCTGATGGCCATCACCAAGGTCGCGGTCATCGGCGCCGGCGTTATGGGCGCCGGCATCGCCGCGCAGGTGGCCAATGCCGGCCTGCCCGTGGTGCTGCTCGATATCGTCCCAGGCGGCGCGGCGGTGGCGGTGGAGCGGATGCTGCGCGCCGATCCCGCGCCCTTCATGCGCCGCGCGGCGGCGCGGCTGGTCACCACCGGCGATCTCGCGACCGGCCTGCCGCTGCTGGCCGATTGCGACTGGATTATCGAGGCGATCATCGAAAAGCCCGAGGCCAAGCGGGCGCTCTACGCGCAGCTCGCGCCGATCCGCAAGCCGGGGTCCATCGTCTCCTCCAATACCTCGACCATCCCGCTCGCGGCGCTGCTGGAGGGCGAGGGCGCGGCGCTGGCCCCAGATTTCCTGATCACCCATTTCTTCAACCCGCCGCGCTACATGCGGCTGCTGGAGATCGTGCGCGGCCCGGCGACGCGCCCGGAGGCAGCGGCCGAAATCGGCGCCTTTGCTGACCGGATGCTCGGCAAGACCGTGATCGACTGCCATGACCGGCCCGGCTTCATCGCCAACCGCATCGGCGGGCTCTGGATGCAGTCGGCGATCAACCACGCCTTCGCCATGGGACTGACGGTCGAGGAAGCCGATGCCGCCATGGGCGCGCCGATCGGCGTGCCGAAGACCGGCGTCTTCGGGCTGCTCGACCTCGTCGGCATCGACCTGATGCCGCATGTCGCCGCCAGCATGAAAGCGACACTGCCGGCCGCGGATGCCTATGTGCAGGGCCTGCAGGACCAGCCACTGATCGCCGGCATGATCGCCGAGGGTCGCACTGGACGAAAGGGCAAGGGCGGCTTCTACATGCGCGAGCGCGGACCCGGCGGGGAGAGCCTGCGCCGCAGCATCGATCTCGCTACCGGCGCCTATCGCGAGACGCAGAAGCCGCAGCTGGAAAGCCTGTCGCTGCGCGACCTCAAGGCCTTCGTCGCGCATCCCGACCGAGCCGGGCGCTATACCCGCGCCGTCCTGCTCGACACCCTCGGCTATGCCGCCGCGCTGGTGCCGGAGATCGCCGACACCGTGGCCGATGTCGATGCCGCCATGCGGCTGGGCTACAATTGGAAATACGGCCCCTTCGAGCTGATCGACCGGCTCGGTCCGGGCTGGCTGGCCAAGGCGTTGACGGAGGCGGGGCGGCCGGTGCCGCCGTTGCTGGCGATGGCGGGCGAGCGGCCCTTCTACCGCACTGCCGATGCCGCGCTGGAATTCCTGGGCGACGATGGCGGCTATCATCCCGTGCCACGGCCGGAGGGGGTACTGCTGCTGGGCGATGTGAAGCGCCGCGGCCCAGCACTGGCCGGCAATGCCAGCGCCTCGCTCTGGGACCTCGACGACGGCGTCGTCTGCCTCGAATTCCACAGCAAGATGAATGCGCTCGACCCCGGGACGCTGGAGATACTGAGCAAGGCGGTCGCGCTGGGACGCAAGGGCGCCTTCAAGGCGCTGGTGATCTATAATGAGGGCGAGCAATTTTCGGTCGGCGCCAATCTCGGCCTCGCCCTCTTCGCCGCCAATATAGCCGCCTGGGGCGAGGTGGAGGGCATGGTCGAACAGGGCCAGAAGGCGATGCTGGCGCTGCGCGCAGCCCCCTTCCCCAGTGTCGGCGCGCCATCGGGCATGGCGCTCGGCGGCGGCTGCGAGATCCTGCTGCATTGCTCCGCCATCCAGGCGCATGCGGAAAGCTATATCGGCCTCGTCGAAGCCGGCGTTGGGCTGATCCCGGGCTGGGGCGGCGGCACCGCCATGCTACATCGCTGGGCGGAGGCGCCGCGCGCGCCGCGCGGCCCGATGCCCCCCGTCGCCAAGGCCTTCGAGATGATCTCCACCGCGCAGGTCGCGAAATCCGCCTTCGAGGCGCAGGAGATGCTGATCCTGCGGCCGCTGGACGGCATCACCTTCAACCGCGACCGGCTGCTGGCGGATGCCAAGGCCAAGGCGCTGTCCCTGGCGGAGGGCTATCGCCCGCCAGAGAGCAAGCCGCTGCGCCTGCCCGGCGCCTCCGGCCGCGCCGCGCTGCAGCTGGCGGTGGCGCAGCAGGCGGCGATGGGCCGCGTTACGGCGCATGATGCCGTGGTCTGCGCGCATCTGGCCGAGGCGCTGACCGGCGGGACGCACGACCAGACCGAGGAGGTCGGCGATGCCGAGCTGCACGCACTGGAACGCGCGCAGTTCATGGCCCTGCTGAAGACCCCCGCCACCCTCGCCCGGATCGAGCACATGCTCGAAACCGGTCGCCCCCTGCGCAATTAGAGGTCGCCATGCCGATCTACGCCGCCCCGCTGCGCGACATGCGCTTCGTCCTAAACGAGCTGGCCGGGACCGCCACGCTGCGTGCCCTGCCCGGCTACGAGGAGCTCGGAGCTGATCTGGTCGACCCCGTGCTGGAGGAGGCCGCGAAGTTCTGCACGGAAGTGCTGCTGCCGCTGAACCAGTCGGGTGACAGCGAAGGCTGTACGCTGGCCAATGGCGCGGTGCGCACGCCGCAGGGCTTTCGCGAAGCCTATGATGGCTTTCGTGCTGGCGGCTGGACCGCACTCGCCGCCGATCCCCAATGGGGCGGCCAGGGGCTACCGAAATCGATCGGTGCGCTGGTCGAGGAGATGATCTGCTCGGCCAATCTCGCCTTCGGGATGTATCCGGGCCTGTCGCACGGCGCCTATTTGGCGATCGCCAAGCATGGCTCGGCTGACCAGCAGGCCCTGTATCTGCCGAAGCTCGCCAGCGGCGAATGGTCCGGCACCATGTGCTTGACGGAGCCGCAATGCGGCACCGATCTCGGCCTGATCCGCACCCGCGCGGCCCCGGAGCCAGATGGCAGCTTCCGCATCACCGGAGGCAAAATTTTTATCAGTGCCGGCGAGCACGACCTGGCGGAGAACATCATCCACCTCGTTCTCGCGAAGCTGCCGGATGCGCCGCCCGGCACGCGCGGCATTTCGCTCTTCGTCGTGCCGAAATTCCTGCCGACCGCGGCGGGTCGGCCCGGCGCGCGCAATGCTGTGACTTGCACCGGCCTCGAGCATAAGATGGGCATCAAGGCGAGTGCCACCTGCGCCATGGCCTTCGACGGGGCGACGGGCTGGCTGGTCGGCCGCCCGCATCGTGGCCTGGCGGCGATGTTCACCATGATGAACGAAGCCCGCCTCGGCGTCGGTGTGCAGGGCCTCGGCATCGCCGAGGTCGCCTATCAGAACGCCGTCGCCTATGCCCGAGACCGGCTGCAGGGGCGCGGGCTGGACGGCGCCGCGGCGCCGGACAAGCCGGCCGACCCGATCTTGGTGCACCCGGATATCCGCCGCATGCTGCTGACCATGCGGGCAATGACGGAAGGCTGCCGGGCGCTGGCTGCCCTGGTCGCGCAGGCGCATGACGTGGGGCAGCGCCACCCGGATGCGGCGGCGCGGCAGGACGCCGACGACTACGTCCAGCTGATGACGCCGATCATAAAGGCGCTCTTTACCGATACCGGCTGGGAGGCGGCCGGGCTCGGCATGCAGGTCTGGGGTGGGCATGGCTATATCCGCGACAACGGCATGGAACAATTCGCCCGCGACGCCCGCATCACCCAGATCTACGAGGGGACCAACGGCATCCAGGCGCTCGACCTGGTCGGGCGCAAGCTCGGCACCCATGCCGGGCGCTACCTCCGCAGCTTCTTTCACCCCGCGCTGGCCTTCATCGAGGCGCAGTCTGAGGTCCCGGCGATGGAGCCCTTCTTGCTGCCGCTGTCCAAGGCCTTCGGCCGGCTGCAGCAGGTGACGGCGGAGGTAGCGAGGCGCGGCCTCAGCGACCCGTTCGAGGCCGGGGCGGCGGCGAGCGACTATCTGCGCCTCTTCGGCCTCACCGCCCTCGCCTTCGCCTGGGCGCGGATGGCCGAGATCGCGCTGCGTCAGGGTCCGGAGCCGGCAGGCTTTTACAAGGCGAAGCTGGCGACGGCGCGCTTTTTCATGCAGCGCATTCTGCCCGAGACCAGCAGCCTCGCCGCCAAATGCCTGGCCGGCGGCGAGACCTTACGGGAGATGGACGCGGCGCTGTTCTGACGCCGCGCATCCCGCCGTCTAGTCTTACTGTGTCATAAATTGAGTTTTACGGCTGATCCGCGGACAACATGGGCATCGCGGCAGCGTTCGGGCGATGGTCCTGGCGATGGCGACACGGACAGAAGCTATCGAGTTCACCACGTGGCGTTCAGGTCTGATCGGGGGAGCCGCGTGGTCGATAACCCCTGGATAGGGGAGGTTCCTCGACG
>Ga0114960_10000735_pt1 | contig 27285 bp, 24 predicted proteins | sample C_130625_MF_Meta_FD_92637 | JGI IMG/M metagenome (GOLD analysis project Ga0114960, IMG submission 92637) | Freshwater microbial communities from Lake Croche, Canada to study carbon cycling - C_130625_MF_MetaG | ecosystem: Environmental > Aquatic > Freshwater > Lake | place: Lake Croche, Canada... | reverse complement strand
TGACGATCTGCTTGGCCATTCTGGTCGTTTGTATGCCGATTTCGTACTTTATGAATCGCTATATTTATCATCACTGGATAATGCGACTCATTGCTGGATTGCTGGCATTTGTGACACTGCCCGTATCGCTCATCTATCTCTTGTTCTTTGCCGAAAAGGTACATTATTTTTCCATGTTTCCGCTGATTGAAGGAAGTTCTATATTTGGATTTGAAGGATGGTTCGTATGGCTGGGTCAGCTGTTGAATACTATATTTGGACCGTTCATGTGGACATATGAACCGGGACCGTATGCGTCTTCATTGCGATTTTTGTTAGTGCCGGCAGGCAGTGATGAGCCTACGGTGCCTGAATGGTTGTTTGGGGAGGCACAGCGGATAGCTCAGATTCCGAAGGAGGATTGGAAACTGGAACATCGGAAACTGACGGAATGGGTGTTGCGGCAGGGCACACCTGATTCTGCATCATCTGTTTCTGTAGCTCCTGTTTCTGTAGCTCCTGTTTCTGCAGCTCCTGTTTCTGCAGCTCCTGCAATAGATGCGGCGGGAGATCAGAAGCAATTGGAATAACCGGTGGAGGTAACGGTTTTGCTTTGTATTCTGCTGCAAGTGAATAATAGAATTCTTTAATTTTTTTCTGCGTAACATACTGCTTCATTTTGACACCTTGTTTTTTCAGTAGAGGATTATTCTGTGCCAGTAGAACCCGCTTATCAAACGTATTATCTGCATGACAAATCACCAACATAGTATCTAGCGGTGTCAGTTGCAGTACAGGAGTTTTCCAATCATTCATGAATGATTTCTCCTCCGCTTTATCAACTGTCTCATCGTATTTGTGATCTTTCGTGTATGTTGTCCAGTATGCCATAGTCCCGTTTGTGCAGTGATTCTGATTGTACGGGCCGATGGACCAGATTTCGTCGCGATCCGCAAAATACAAGAAAAGCATGGATGCACCGACAACAGGAATACTACGACCCGGTGCACTCTGTAGACGGAATACGGCCTTCTTTACACGGTCCGGTGGATAATAATCGTCGTCATCCATACACACACAAATATCGCCTTTGGCTAGCGCATTGAGACGATTGCGTTTCGCTCCGATTTTGAGACGCTCATCTATCGCCACATATCGGATATTTTTGAGACCCGCGTCTTTAGCGGCTGTAAATAGATCACCCACTTTATCCGTACCATCGTCTAGAATTATCCACTCCATAGAATCATGTGGATAACTCTGATCTTTGAAACATGCGATCGCCGTTGGTATGAACTTGCGCCGATTGTATGTCGGAGTAAGAACAGACACAAACGGGCGGCTCATTTCTATAATGTGGAATCTTCTGTTTAGACTTGCGACTAGGTTACCTTGTCATAGTCGGGCTAAACCCACACCAATACATGATGACAAATCTATGAGCTCTTGGATTGATGAGATTAATACATACATCCGCGGAGCCGTATCCCGTCATCTTACCGAATCATCGCCGCAAGCCGACCAACCGTCATGGATTCGGCAGGCTCTGCGCCCTCATCAACTCACACTTCTGGCTGCGGCTCACAAGCTGGAATCCATGGCCGCTATTCCCACAATCAAGAATGGCGAAAGTACTCTGACAACCTCATACGGAATATTAGCAGACCGGGTGGGTGCTGGAAAGAGTCTTGTCGCACTGGCACTGGTGCGGGAACCTCCCATTCAGCAATCGCAGCTGAAAATAAAGGAATCCGGATGGGCTAGTCTCATTTCCGTTAACAATGTGCCGGCGTGCGATACGTGGAATCCCGATTGGATAGATTGTTCTGGCGGACTTCCTTTCCAAACCCAGATGGTCAATCAAAATCATCGGGCCTGGTACACCCGTACCGCGCTGATGATCGTGCCACACAATACCATCACTCAGTGGGAAGAATACGTAACAGATCAGACAGATCTGAAGGTCGTATTCATTAAGAAGACCAAGGACTGCAATTTTGAGGCGGACGGTTGGCTGCGGAATGTGCTAAATGCGGATCTGGTTATTGTCAGTTGCACGATGCTCAAAAAGTTTGTCGGTGCGGTCGGAGTCAATGGTCCACGATTCAACGAAATCGTGTGGTCGCGATTTTTTCTGGATGAGGCAGATTCTATTGCGTGTACGCTACGGCCGGGTGACGTTCATGCGCGATTTTTCTGGTTCATTACTGGGTCGTGGCTGAATATGGCGTTCCCTAATGGATTGTACTCACATAGTGTGTCCGTGCTACAGCCGGATATACGGAGTCTAGTCGGTGAAGGAGCAATACGTGGAATCGCCAGTCGGTTGAATATCGTTTCTCATGCAATATCGGATAGTCGTACAGAGGCGTTTACGGATCTGATTCTCCGAAATCACGATGGATGGATTGATAAGAGTCTGCTGCGACCAACGATTATCCATAGTACTCTGATCTGTAAGGCACCGGCGAATTTGAGCGTACTCAAAGATTTCATTTCATCATCTGCAATGGAGGCATTACATGCAGGAGATATCGGATCCGCATTAACGGCGATGGGTCTGGAGGCAAACAGTAAAGAAACTATCGCCGCACGGGTGACGGCATCGTTGCGGGGAGAACTTACTCAGGCGGAGAAGATTCTGGCTTTCAAGAAAGATATAGACTTTGCGACACCGGCGGCGAAGGTAGAAGCCATCAAGAAAGCGGAAGCGCGGGTCACACGTCTGCAAGATCAGTTGACCGATTTAGAGGGGCGTTTGGCAGGAATTATGGGTGATGGATCAGACTCAGGATCAGACTCTACAATGTGTCCGATTTGTTACGATATGCCACGGTGCGCCACGTTGACTCCTTGCTGCCGGCAGACTTTCTGCTTGGCTTGTATTTGTGAGTGCATCTCCAAGAAACCGGTCTGTCCACTATGTCGGACGCAGATTGCAACACCGAAAGAACTGATGGTTGTTGGCGAACATACTCCAGTGCAATCGGCAAAAGGAGAGGCTGCTGGTCCACCAACAAAGGGTGCGGCATTGTTGAAACTTCTGTCGGAATCTACGGGGGATCAACGCTTTCTGGTCTTTTCGGCTCACGAAGCGTCGTTTCGGGGATTGCGTGAAATACTTATGGCGCGCGATATTCGGTGTGAAGTACTCCAAGGAACCGCGGCGCGGGTGGATCGTTTACGGGCACAATTTCGCGATGGAACTGTGCGGGTACTCTGTATGAATGCCCGACATGTGGGAGCCGGTATTAATCTGGAGGCGGCGACCCATGTGGTGCTGTATCACCGTATGAATGTAGAAATGGAGAAACAGGTTATCGGGCGGGCTATCCGTTTTGAACGACAGGAGGAACTGCAGGTTGTGCATCTGGTACACGAACAGGAGACGGCATTCAACGGTGCACAGGAATCCGAAGTAATCATGTATGTTTAGCCTGGCGGGTCATAAAGATTGCCTCAACATAGGTCGGCTTGAAGAACTTACGAAATACAGCTTCGGCCTTCTTGGGAGAGAACGTCTGACACGAAAATACATCCAGATAAATATCATTGCTTTCCTCATCAAAGTGAGCACTGATATTGGATGATTCTATGAGTTGGATCATCGTGTATCCTAAGAGACCTCCGTGACCAAACCGAACAACACGGGGTTCTCCAAACGCAACCATGCCGATTCCAGACTCTTCGCGAAGGCGGTGATGGTTGACTTGGATTGCAGAGCTACGGGATCACACCGACCGGCATTGATGATATCCCCACGCCTGTTTGGATCTGCGTCGTGTGTGTCTGTTCGTCATGGGGGGAATGACTTCCTTATTTATATTTGCGATTATAATTTGCGATTATAATTAGATCTAAGAAATACCTGATTATAATTAAGGAAATGGTTCATGTAAATATTATGGGTGGTCTAGGAAATCAGATGTTTCAGATCGCGGCGGGATATGCATATTCTATCCGTAACGGAGGCGGCATGAGTATTGCACCGCGAACAACGTCGGATCGCCAAGAATATTGGAATAATTTTCTCAAGAAGTGCGCCCCTTTGGTCGGTGTCGCACAACCACAGTCGGGATTTTTACGTATATTGCAACATAAATGCTCATCTACGGTTCTGTGGCGTGAACCGCATTACCATTATTGTGCAATACCTCCGAATACAGGAGAGATCTACGGATATTTTCAGAGCAGCAAGTATTTCGCAGATCTAAGTGCAGAAATACGGGATCTGTTTCGGCCATCAGATGAAATAATGGAGACTGTGCGTGCGAAATACGGTTCATTCTTAGGAAATCCAGATATCTGTGTCATCCATATCCGCAGGACGGACTATCTTTCGGATAGATACAGATCTATCCACGCAGTATGTCATGAAAAATACTATACACGTGCATTGGAAGTGGCGGATAATCTCAAACCGACGATTCAATATTTGGTGTTTTCGGATGATTTGGAATGGTGCAAGCAACAAAACGGATGGTGGAAAGGGCGCAAAGTCACATTCGTGGATGAACCAACGGACTATATTGCACTCTCTCTAATGAGTCAGTTCAGCATGTTTATTATTCCGAATTCAAGTTTCGCATGGTGGGCGGCATGGTTGCATGAAGGAGAGAAGACCGTGATTGCTCCTGATCGGTGGTATGGCCCGAAAGGGCCGCAAGACTGGCAGGATATCTACGAACCTGGATGGATACAGATTCCTACAGTGTAGGTGTTGGATGGAAGAACTTTACTCCACAACCATGGGAGTTCCCATGGTAGAACAGAACTCCGCGATCTCCGTCATCTTGTCTAATCCAATGTGTCCTTCTCCGCAGAAGGCGTGGCGGTCCAGCCGTGATCCACACGGAGTCGCCGAATCGTTGAAGTGAACTAGATGGAGAAGTGCTGGAGGAATCGTTTTCAGATATGTGATAGGATCATGACCCGTCGCAAACACATGGCAGGTATCCACACAAATCCGCAGTCGTGTATCTGTTCCGCCGGTGGTGACGTCGTTGACAAATGCCACGAACTCCGCCGGTGTTGTAAGAACTTCGGTGCCCTGTCCCGCGGGAGTTTCCAGCAGAACAGGACATGATGTAGAGGCTGCCGCCATGGCGATTTGAATATTTGTGCGCATGTGGGCAAGCGCGTCGGCCAGCGGCTGGGTGGTGGCTTTACCGACGTGGACCACGACGCCCTGGGCGCCGGCTTTCTGTGCGTACTGGAGCTGTTTGGTCAGACATCCCGTGTGGTAATCGTCGCTGGTGCCGGGAGGAGTACAGAGATTAATGAGATACGGACTATGGACAAACCAGCGCTTGGTACCGGTTGTTGTCGCCGCGGCAGCTTCCAACAGTTCGGCATCCGAAATATTACACTTGGAGCTCTGGGGACCCGACAGAAATATCTGGGCTGGTCGCGGTGCAACCGGAAAGGTCTCTACCGTCGCCGTCAGAGATCGGAGCTTCGGCATGTGGCTGCCGATAGAATGGCTGTAACACAGTATCCTGGCGGCGATCATCGTAGGAGAACTGTCCACCTTTTTGGCGGCGGCGGTCTGGAGGGCGGTGGCAAAGGCGGCGCGACCGGTCCAACCGGATACGTCGTGACACCATACGATCTCCTGGAGCGGCAACACAATGTGCACGGTGGTTGTCTCTGGTGCCAGAGCCGCATAAGCAAATGTTTGGAGCAGAAAGTCGGGCCAGCCCTTGGATAGTTGACCTGTCATCTTGACCTCAAATATCTGTGTGGTTGTGCGGGCATCGGGATGTCCGTGCAGACCCGTTTCGTCGCCGACAATCTCGTCGTAGCGGAGATCTCCTTTGGCGGCAAACCGAAGTTTCTTGCGGGTCTGTCGGATATGCTCCAGAAAAGGTTCCGTTGTTTTGCTATTCAGAACTTTGGTTGCTGCCGCATCGGTAAAATCAGGAACCAGAGTTCGCGTGAGAGCGAATAGAGTATCCGTGGTGATTGCGATTGGGGGAAATCGTAACAGTCCTTCGGCGATGTGTCCTAGCAGAGCGTAGGATTCTCCCTTGGGAAGAGCGGCCAGGAGAGCGGCGGGATAGCGCACTCCGTCGGGCTCTTCAGGAGCCTTGGCAATTCCCTTGGGGAGCAACTTCTTGAGTTCGGCGCGTTCTACGGCGTTGAGTGCATTCAGCAGAGGGCGAACCCGTATTGCATTAGACATCCTGGTGGTCAAAATAGACCGATGCAGAGGGTGGCAACTTTTTATGACCCCCACTGTGTGTTGCAGACCGTACAGGCGTATTGGTATTTCATATCTTTGGCATCTGTCTTGATATACAGAATATCGCGACTGGCCGGATCGGCCTGCGTCGGACAACTCTGATTCGGGCAAGGGATTGTCTTCATGTGTGGCAGTGTGGGATCCAGCTTCGTGTACTCGTTGAGCTGGCTGACTTTCTGTTTGGCTCCGCCGGCAGTCTGAAAGTTCGTTTCCAGTATTAGTGCTTCTTCAGTAGTTTTGGGAGCCATCTTATCCTGGTATCCACAGTGGTAGCAGAGAAGATTGAGCTCATTCGTTTCTGCGATTGTTTTTAGAAACAGATAGTTGCTACACACCGGACAGAAGCGCATTATGTTCTGCTTGATGCGGCGGTTCGTTGCTGGTCAAATTTGGCGACGGGGGTCCTAGAGTTCGTCGCGCAATGATATTTCTCTGGGTTCTGCAATATTAGAAATAATAGTGAATGCAAACAATAATATTGATATGAAATAGACGATTAATACGTAACGGGCGACCCGTGGTGGCTGGGGATTGTGGTTATTGTGGTTATTGTGGTTATTGTGGTTGTGGTTGTGATTCTGGTTGTTGTATAGCTGCTGCTCTGGTAAATGGCATATAATGCAGCGGGAATAACCAATATAATTTACCCATCCTTCCCAGCATCTTTTATGAAAGATAGCTCTGCATTCACATGATAGATCTAGTGGAGAATACGGCCGGGATTTCATAGGTGCAAAACATATATTGCAGACACTCATTGTCTGTGAATACATTAGATTCCGTTAAGGTAATGCCATACGTGATGCGGTTGAGATGTCAACTTCAGTGTGCGGAAAATGCACCGATCTTGTGCTGCCTTGTACGCCTTTTCATCAAAGAACAGCTCCTGGCTTTCGGCTGTGTGTGTAAACCATTCCCAGATACTTCTCTTTCGTCGTAAATAATACTGACTGTTTGAATCGCAGATAGCCATTTCCAGGACAGAAGGAAGCGATCGTCTGCATGTCAGATAATACGGTACTTTCGTGTCGCTGCAGTAAAAGTGGAACTGCACCCACTCCAGCGTAGGATTCTGCGTATAAATATCTCTGAACAGATCTAACCATCGCTGGATCTGTTCAGGAGACATGTGGTTCATAATTTTGTGTGTATCAAAGCCGGTATTCATGAATTCGGTAAGACTGAGACGGGTTTGTTTCAGATCATGCAAGAAAGCTGCGTGGTGCCATTCTCCTACACGCGCGATCGGCCAATCGGTATAATCAATGAACCAGTCGTCGGGGTTTCCTGAACTAACTTTCGCAAACAGAGGTCGTGACCAAGTGCCCATCCTATTAGGGAGTCGCTGTTAGGGATGTCTGAATGTCAACTTTACTTGGGTTTGTATCGGTGGCTTCTGTGGCTTTTGCTTCGGTGGCTTTTGCTTCTATTGGGACATCTACAAACAGAGAATCAGGTCCATCGTACTCATCGTCTGAATCAATCTCTCTGGCCTGAACGCACCCCATATTATACAATTGTCCTCATGAATCTTTAGCCTCTTGCAGAATAGATATCGCAAAATCCAACGGTTGGATACGAATGCTTGTGTCATCATCCAACGACAGTATATGGTGATAGTTATTCCACTCTGCGCGTATCTTTTTTCCCAGAATCGTGTAGGTTCCCTTTCCCCATTTTGTATCCAGGATACCATCGGCACCGAATTGGATCCATCCATTATTATCCCATATGTAGAGCTTTCCAACGATGCCTTCATTGCCTCCATTGCCTTCATTAGTTCCTGTGTCTGCATCGGTAAGCAGATCGCGGAAATAGACAGACATTCGCTTAAATTTATGGACCGAATTACCTATCGGATATGAAAAATGGCACACGGCAGATGTTTCTTGATTGGTCGGTATTTCCATATCTTCATACAGACTAACATGGGGCTTCAGGAACTCGTTATTGTATAATCCATCTTTAATTGCGTGATAATTAATGAACGGTTGATCCATACAATACGGCGGATTCCCCTGAAATCCATCTACATGTGCGCGGATGCGGGCGAACAAGTCGCGAATCTCTGGACTGTTCCTGAAGAAAAGAGTTCCTGAATTGAATCCCGTTGTTTCACGGCGTATCGTCGTAAAATCAAAGAATTGGGCACCGAATGACAGACTCTCTATTGTTCCAGATTCTAGACCATATAATACATTTTCCGATGGCAGAATCTCAAAGAGATGCGCCAAATCTTTTTTGATAATAATATCGGTATCCAGATACAGAACCTTTTCATATCCTTCAATATAATCAAAAATCCGCAAACGCGCACATGCCGCCTGGAATATCGTGGTAAGCGGCAGATATTGAACTTGAAGAGGATGTATCTGTTCTAACGCCTTAACTTCGTCTTTGAATTCCGCACTTGTCAGAATCAGCACATCGTATCCTTTTCCAGAAGAGAACTGACGCATAGAGGCCAACAACATGGCTGCCAATCGGAAATAGTCTCTGTTGAAAAACACCGTGAAATACACTAGATTCTTGCGTCGGACGCGACATATAGATTTCGCGCATTTCGCTTCGGGTGATGTATACATGCGGTTCGTTGTTCCCTTTGTAAAAATATCAATGGATGCACCCACGTCCAGATAGATATTGGATGGATTGCGCTTCATGCACTGCGGAATCCATATTTTGCTTAACGGACCTGCAGAAAAACAGATTACTTCTCCGTGTTTATTATCCACGAAAGAAAGCAGACGATCGGTTTCGGCACTGGCTTCTGTATCCCACCGATCCACTAACAGCGCATCAATAACGTGTCGGCCTTTAATTTTGAGCGATGACGTTGGATTCGTACCCGATGTTACGACATAGATTCCCTTATCATACGATTGTATATATTCGGCCCACCGCTGCCAGTTTGCATTGCCAAAGATATTTGCGTAGGTTTGCTGATTTGCGGGAACATTCCAGCGTACCGTGTAATCATCGTAGATAGTCTGTGTGCAGTTCCATGGGAGATTACAGGTGTTACACGGAATCCCAATATAGAGATTGGGATCCACAGTCTGTATGGCGTTCATCAGTTGTGTGTGGAGCGTTCTGTTCATTTCGGGAATAAATGTCCATTTGTCGCAGCATTTCACGGGCTTATTGCTCAGAATGCTGTGTTCACCGTCGCTGGGTCTAATAAGGCCGAATGGGGTACCTGCAGTTATTTTCTGGAGTATTTGTGATAGATGATCGGACATTGTTCCTTTGAGCGGTTGGTTCGGTTGGTTCGGTTTTGCGATAGGTTTGGGGATCTTATTTCTTGCAAACTGGGTGGTGCCATTCAGAGAATATGCGTTTTGACCGTCTTTTTCCCAATGTTGTTTGCCGATGTGCAGCGCATAAATGCCATCAAAGAACATGGTCTGGTATCCCTTTGCGGCGTACTTTTCTGCATAATCACGTTCAAAGAAAGTGTTTTTGCTATCATAGTTTCCTAGTTCTAGAATAATTTTTGTCCGAATGATGGACGGTTGGATTGAATAATGCGGCCAGTACGCACAGTTGCGACCCTTGACCGGCGTTCGGGTGTGCAGCCATACGCCTGGCTCTAACGATTTACCGCCGACGAAACACATATGCTGAAGACAGAGGCCATACTCACGATTGAATACTAGCTGGTGGATGTTTTGTGATTCGTATTTCTCTAGGAGTGCTATACCCTTCGTTATGTAAGATTCTTGTTTAAAATACAGCCAGTCGTCTTCCAGATGGATCCAGTATGTTGGCTGGATTTCGTGGAGTTTATTCCAGATAATATTCATGCTTTCACGGTGTCCGCGCTCCTGGGGGGTTTTCATGTAATAATCAAAAAAAGGATATTTATCCTGCATTAGAGCACGATCCTCTGGAGAAGAATTATCATCTACACAGAAGAAATAATCAACTGCCTGAATATCTTTCCATGTTCGGAATATGGAATTCATTGTCTCTTCAAATAGAGGGCGGCGCTTACAGGTGGTTATTGTGAGCATGACACGGATTTGACTTTGGCTTTGACTTTCCCTTTGGCTTTCCATTTGGCTTTCAGGCATCTTGGTATACGGTGTCAGAGCAGAACGATTTGCCGCTATAACCTTATCCATTATTTCGTAATGTTCGGTTTTCAGAGTATGGTTGTTACGACGCAAGGCTTCAACATAACACAGCATAGACTCTACAAATGCGGCGTTGACATTTCCCACATCATGAATACAGTATTGCAAATTATGAAATAGATTATGAATCCACCAATCTGTAACATTCACAAAGCATCGTTGGAAAATAATTTCATACATCTTTCTGCAAATATCGTATCGCTTGGAACGTTCTCCAACAATAATCATGTAATACGGCATATAAAAATCGTATTCGCTTTGCCTCACGAAGAGTCCAGGTTTAGAACTTATCTGATCCTCATAGCTCTTCTGAATTATCGTATAATAGGCGATTGCGACTGGATACATGTTCGCAACACAGTAATATTTAATGAGACGATAAATACACTCCACACGATCTGGTGAATACTTGTATGCGTCTACCAGAAAATACAGATGCTCAGGCTTCGGATCCAGATCCCAGATTTGGAGACTACTTACATATTTCTCTTCTATCCATCCCTTCATCTGTAGTACTTTCTTATACCAACGAACCGCGTTGGCGGTGTCACCGGCATCCTTGTAACTGTTGGCGCAATAGAAAGCATAACGGGCGTTATCTGGTTCGGTAATCAGTGCCTTCTCCAGAGTTGCAGCATCTTTCTGATATTTTTGCGGATCACGGCTGCGTGATCCTGATTTACCCGATACGAAATAGTAGTTACCAGGAATATGCTCAGAAGAAACATTTTCTTCCAGGCAGCAGGGATACTCATGGAGAACACCGACGTATTTCCAGCGTTTGCGGTTATTAAAGAGTTGAGCGCGGAAATACCGGAATCCTGATGTATTTCCGAATATGAATGTGTAGTGATCGGCCGTCAGTCGGGGTGGAAGAATCAACTGTCCTTCAATGCTGTCGTCAGCGTCCCAAACAAGAACGTAGTCGGATTTGTTATAGGCGTGTTCTAGTGCCTTAGAACGATTGAAGCCAAAATTCTCCCAGGGAGTTTCATAGAGTTCACCAGAGATACCTGCCTCACGGAATACGGTGCGAATAATCTCTTGAGTACCGTCAGTAGATCCTGTATCATCAATGACCCAGTATCCTATTGGAAAATGCTTCATGAGAAGTGTAAGAGTTTCACGGATAACGTGGGCTTCTTCTTTGACAATCATATTGAGACATATCATCCCTATTATGGAATTCGCGGAATACTGTTTGGACAGAATTCCGCGACTTGATGTCTTTCCGGAAAACCCAGAGACATTTCTCTGGACGGATTTACGAGGACGATAACCGGCTCCATATCGTGGAGCGCAATTGGATGAGCCGTTATAGATACGATAGTGGTGGTTGCGGTATGCCGGATGTCTACCATGCAGAAGAATCCGCAGATTATTCGGAAAAGAATCACGATAGCAATCAGTGTTAGGAAAATCAGATACATATCAATGCCTAACGACATCAAGTAGACCACTCCTGCACTCAGTCCCACTATCACGATTGTTCCACAAATCCGCGACCCCAGATGAATTCCTTGATTATGGGAACGTCGTCTGCGGGTCATGTTGCCGGTTCCTTATGGGTGATCGGTGCGGGCTCATTTTTAGGGGCTCAGACACCTCATACAACCGGGTCTTACAGACACCTCATACAACCGGGTCTTACAGACACCTCATACAACCGGGTCTTACAGACACCTCATACAACCGGGTCTTTCAGACACCTCATACAACCGGGTCTTTCAGACACCTCATACAACCGGGTAGCTAGGATCCATCAGGATTCCGCACTGGCCCTGGCCACCATTGTACGACGGGCCGCGGGCCAGCAGGATGTAGCCATTGTCGCCCCACGCCGCACCCCAAGAGTTCTTAACCTTGTAATAGTCCTGACCACCGACCGTGCCGTAGCCGACCGCCAGAACACCGTGATCCAGAGTCGTGCCGCACGCCGCCGTCATCACGCCGTTGCTGTAGAACTGAAAGCTGGACTGATCGGCCTCCACTGCCACACTGACCGGCTGCTGCACAATCGCCGCCATGAGAGCCGCATCACTGTTGGTGGCAACATCTACAAACCGGCTGACCGTCGCCGCGACGGGCTTGCCCGCCTTCACACACGTGTTCGGACCCGTTGCCGAATACGGGTAGGCCGCCTCCGTCGTGATTCCGTGGTTATCAATAACATACTGGAAAGCCTGGTCCATGAGGCCTCCGTTGCAGCCCTGATTGCCCTCCGCCACAGAGCAATCCACCAGCTGCTGCTCACTGAGGCTCACCAGCGAATGGTTCGCCAGAAACCAGGCACCCTCCAGCGCACCCGTAGCGGAGAATGACCAGCAAGAGCCGCACTGGCCCTGGTCCTTTACGGGTGTCACGGCGCCCTTCGTGGTCCAATCAACGCTTGCCGGCAGAGCAGAAGAGGCAAACGGAGTGTACTCATCCCGCAGACGACCCACATAGCCGCCCGCCACATACTGATTCCTGAACTCATCGGCTGTCAGATCCGCAAAGGCATTGACCGACATATTCCAGCTGTGACCGGCGACATTGTGTGCGGCGATACGGGCCACGTTGTTGTTGTAGATGAACGCACGGGCCGCCAGCTCTGTGGAATCGTAGTTGCGGTTGTACTGGGCCGCCCACTGGGAGAAGGACGGAAAGGCGCTGGCGTAGGCGAAAGCGAAGAGGAGAGAGGAAGACATTCGGATACTCAATTGTTGGCGTGATAGCTTTATATGGGAGATCAAGCAAAATTTGAAAGAAAGCAATAGTGTGCACGGAGTCTATGATGAACACAACAGGCACTCTGCAGGTGCAGGTGCCTTTGTTGAAGCAACCAGTGTCGGATCCACCGTGAACTTGATGGCCTGCACCGCCGACTTTGTCCGCAGATAGTACATGCCCGTCTTGAGACCCCGTTTCCAAGCATAGAAATGCATACTAGATAGTTTCGCAATTGTCGGATCCGAAACGAATAGATTTAGACTTTGACTCTGACAGATGAAAGCGCCACGATCCGCCGCCATATCAATCAGCGTTTTCTGCTTAATTTCCCATACTGTTTTGTACAAAGCCTTGATGCGATCCGGGATTTCTGGAATACCCTGAATTGATCCGTTGGCTGCTACAATTCGCTCCTTGAGCTCTGGGCTCCAGAGCCCGATATTCGTCAGATCCGTAACCAGATGCCGGTTCACCACCGTGAATTCGCCAGCCAGCGTCCGCCGGGCGTAGATATTGGAAGTGAACGGCTCAATGCACTCATTGTATCCCAGAATCTGACTGGTGGATGCCGTCGGCATCGGAGCCAGCAACAGAGAATTACGGAGCCCCGTTGTCTTCACACGGTTCTTGAGTCCTTCCCAATCCAGTTCGGTGGCAGTGGCGTAGTTATCCAGAGAGAGACCCCACAGATCCGGCTGGAGCTGGCCTTGTGCCGCCGGTGAGCCGGCGAAGGTCTCGTAAGCGCCCTCTACAGCGGCCAGGTCTGTTGATTTGCGCACCGCCGCATAGTAAATGTGCTCAAAGATGCGGCGATTCAGAAGAGCGGCCTCAGGACTCTCCCAGGCCAGACCCAGCATGGCAAACACATCGGCCAGACCCTGAACACCGATGCCGATGGGCCGATGACGCATGTTGGACCTGCGGGTCTCTGGTGTTGGATAGAAGTTGATGTCAATGACGCGATTCAGATTCTCCGTCACGCGGGACACGACAGTGCGAAGACTTCCAAAGTCAAAGAACTTGCTGCCGTCGGCGGAGCAATGCTGGATAAACGCCGGCAGTGCGATAGACGCTAGATTGCACACGGCGGTCTCCTCTGGGCTGGAATACTCCATAATCTCCGTGCACTGTCCCGTCAGAATGCCGTTGAAGATGCCGACGTGGTTACCGTGCTCCGTGAAACAGTAGGTGTCATCAATCCGGCCCTCATTCTCTACGGAAACGACGCGCTGTCGCATCAGACCGCCGTCGGGGCCGAACCAATGTGCCAGCTCCATACCGGGCTTCAGATTGCGGGCCTCCACACGACGGGCCTCGGACAGAGGCGGGATGTCGTTGTCGTCTCCGACAATGAACTTGTGATACGGCGTGCACTCCAGAGATGCACGGTAGGTGCGGAGAGCACCGGTCCCGAACTCCTCCATCTCTACGGTCACGCGCAGCAACGACTGTGACACTCCCGTCTTATGCACAACAACGGACGACATGTGCGTGCCGTTCCAGACAATCACCTCCTGGCCGACCAGCGACGCGATCTCCACCGTGATGCCTGACGCCGTATCTTTCATGGAATCATAGACCGTCACCCGGGTCTCCGGTGCCACACACAGATTGGACGACTTGATGACGCCCAGATTCTTCTGGTTGGACTTGGCGTTGGCGGCGTCCTTATACAGCAGATACGGCGTGCCGGTTTCAATCTGACTGACCAGAATCTCGGACCAGATCTTCTGGGCGGGAATGCTGCGCCGGGCCTTGCCTTCGCGTTCATATCGGGTGTAGAGCGCATCAAAGTCGGCGCCGACAACATCGGACAGACCCGGTGCCTCATGAGGACAGAACAGGCTCCAGTCGCCACCGGACTCCACACGGCGCATGAAGAGATCCGGAATCCACAGAGCATAGAACAGATCACGGGCGCGATCCTCCTCAGAGCCCGTGTTGGACTTCATCTTGAGGAAAGACTGGATATCGGCGTGCCACGGCTCCAGATAGATGGCGATGCTGCCGTTGCGCTTTCCGCCACCGTTGTGGACAAAGCCGGCACCGGCGACGGCGTAATCGTGTGTTCCCTCCACCTCTAGGTCATACAGAGTTGCGTCGGTGACCTCTTCCACCTGAATGTGCTCCAGAATGGAGAAGCCGTCTCGGGCATTGGGGCAGGCGATAATAGAGCCGACACGGAGGTTCTCCGCTTCCGTGTAGTCGTACTCTGACGCGGTCGCCTGCTGCGCCAAGAACGGATGCTTGGGCGTTACGCGCACGGTCTGTCCGTGGTGACCATCAAACGTCAGATGATACAGTGGTCCAGAGTATGTATGTGTGACGACCGCCGTAACAGTTCGCCATGTCGGTGTAAATAGCGCATCCTGTTGGGGTCGGACGTAGTGCTTGCCTGTCTCATCTGCAATCTCCGTGCATCCCGATGTCATAACAGACATGCCGACCTTGATATCCGCGATGGGCAGTGTCTGGCGCTGTCCGTCTACATTTGTGAGGATCGGCGTATCCGGTGTGAAACACTGATCCACATAGCGCGCCGTGTTGTTGAAGACACGGAGCATCGGCACCAGACCGTTACTGACACCCTGTGTTCCTGCGATGTAGGTTCCCTGCGCACGGATATTATGGCAATGGAGTCCGATGCCACCGGCATACTTGGAAATCATCGCGCAGTCCTTGAGAGTATCATAGATGCCCTCCAGACTGTCGTCGCGCATGGCCACCAGATAACAGGAGGACATCTGAGGACGCGGTGTTCCCGAATTGAAGAGAGTCGGGGTCGCGTGCGTGAAATACTTTAGGCTCATGAGAACGTAGGTGTCATGGATGTGGCCCATGACGACCTCCAGCGCTTGCTCCTTCTCATAGGGCGACGGATCAGATGGAGTTGACGCGGTTGCTGAAGCCCAGAGACCCACGGCAACGCGCAGCCAGAGGTATTGGGGAGTCTCCACGATCCGCCGGTTGGCCTTCATCAGATACGACCGCTCCAGTGTCTTGAAGCCGAAGTAGTCCAACATGAAATCGCGATCCGGCTTGATCATGGCATTCAGTCGGTCGGCGTGGGCCTGGATGAATGTGAGAATATCCGCTGCCAGTGCGGGAGCAGGCAGACCCCGTGCGTCCGTGTTGTTTCCCAGAGCCGTCATCGCCTCGCTGAAGGTGCCCGGCGTGTTCTTGTGACAGTTGCTGATAATGAGTCGTGCACCCAGAGTGGCCCAATCCGGTGACAGAGTCATGTAGCTCATGGCCAGACGCGCGGCCAGCTCATCCAGCTCGGATGTGTGGACTCCGTCGTGGATCTCGGCCAGAGTCAGTTGGGCCAGACGCGTGGCACTGACGCCTTGGAGTCCCTCCGCGGCCTTGCGAATACGCTCCAGAACCTTGTCAAAGGCCACGGGCTCCTTGCGTCCGTCACGCTTGATCACGTACATCTCATCGGTCATCGTGTAACTACTGGGATTCATCCTGGGGTAGACGTTTAACCGGTGGCGGGTGCGGTCACTTTTTTGGGCAGGTACGTTAGAGGAAAAATGTGGTGGATGCTGTTGACGACTCTGGCCATTGTGGGAATCATCGCGGCTCAGATCCATTGGACGCCACGGTCGGCGCTTCAGGGTGTGGATGAAGATTTTATGAATTATGTGGATCAGGATCATCCCGATAAGAGCGGAATTGCAGAACCAGATCTAGCGGATATTCAGCAGGGTCTGCCTCTGTCAGATTTTCTGCGGGTGGATGCGGGTCTGAATGGCGCCACGGCGGCTGAATGCGCGGAGGTGGACGGAGCACGCGTGACAGAACCGGGTGGGTCGTATGTCCAGAGAACGAACAACTTCCGTCATGACTATCCTGACTATTGTATGGCGCGGCCTGATGATTTTGTGGCGTCGGTGTATGCACCGAAGATGGACGCTCTGGGCGCAGGGGTTGGATGTGCGGGTAAGTGCTAACGGATAAGTGCTAACGATAAGTGCTAACGAATAAGTGCTAACGACATCAAATCCCACAGCGCATAATCACCAATTGATTTCGGATATCATTGAAAGGCACCGCCGCTATTTCTTGTCCTGGAGCCCAGTAACTTTGTCTTTCACCGATCGTCGGTTCTCTGCTTTTCCATAAAGTTTTTCCCTTATTTATATGGCGTCGCAGCACAATTCTACCCGGTGGTTTTGGAGGGATGTCATTGTCGTGACTTATTTGGTTATCTATCTTTGCACTGACTTTCATGCAAGAATTACCCATCCTTAATATGTGTTAATATATCAAGAATGAGTGCTGATGTAAGCGGGTCCGATGCACGCGGGTCTGATGCAAGCGGGTCCGATGCACGCGGGTCTGATACAAGCGGAGACGAAATCCGCTTACAGGTAATGGAGATAGATATGTCTGGTTCTTCTATTCCCACTAGTTCTCCTGTTACCAATGGACCTCCTATTACCCCTAAATATGCTAGTCCAACTATTCCTACTACATTATCTCCACCAACCGACGCGTACGGTACTACTCCTGTTCCAAATAAAGTATCCTACCGTACTGTGGAAACAATCGTTCGTGGGCTCTACAATGATACGAATACTACAAAATCAACAGCATTAGATATTCTGGCCATTTATCTAAAAGGTCAGAAAATCCTGTATACCGAAGCCAAAGTGTTGTGCGAAATGCGTCTGATTGCTCTCATGCTGCCGGCGATTTTGGTATCATGTCTGAGTACATTGTTGAGCTTACAACTGAAGAACTATGAATGGGGAGGAACCGTCGTCAGTAGTTTGTCAGCCTTTAACGCATTTATTTTGGCAATTGTATCCTTTCTAAAGTTAGACGCCAAGGCCGAAAGCCATAAAATATCCGCCTACAAATACGACAAGCTCCAGTCATTCTGTGAGTTCAAGAGTGGTAAAATTCTGTTTCTTGCAGATACGAAGGATCAAGTTGAAACCATCATTGATTCGGTAGAAACCCAGGTCAAAGAAATCAAAGAAACGAATCAGTTCATTATTCCTGAGTATATTCGCCACTATTTTCATCAGACCTATGCCGTCAATGTGTTTAGTCGCGTCAAGGAGATTCAGACACGGGAGATGATGTTGATTAATGATCTCAAGAGTCTGATTAATGAGATTCTATTGAAATCGGCGGTGCCTATTAAAACGGCAGAGGAAGCCCGAGAGCTTGCGCGACTCAATCATGAACAAAACAATCAAATAAATATGATTCTCAGTAAACGCAAGGAATTACTAGATATTGACCAAGAATTTGAGGAAGAAATCATTAAGTCTATTGATGCGGTGAAGATGCACCGGTTCAATTGTTTCCTGTGCTTCAACTGTTTTTCGTGGTTCAATACGTGATTACTGTTCGCGCCTAGCATTTTCTGCCAAGCCAACCTTCTCCTTCGTGCACAATTACATCGTAGCCTTTTACAGGAAGTGTATCAGACTCTTGTCGCAAAGACTCTACTTCTGCCCAGAAGAGCTGCGCCTCTGGCCAACCTTTCGTGTGCCACCATTCATCGTTACGGAGAACGGTGCGCGGAAACCATCCTGTCAGCCACCACGTGGATTCCTCCAGAATCGGCGTATCGGGGTCTTCATTCGGTGGAAGAAGTGCATCTTCCAGTTCTTCTACCGGTTCGGAATACTGGGCGAACCACGTCTCTGGCCGTTCAAGAAATCCGCAAATTCGGATACGACCCTTGTATCGGGCTGCCGAAATGGCGTGCCGATCCTCTTCCGTTAGAGCAATGTTCGGACGCTGCATGAACTGTGCCTCTACGAAATCCACGGCGGGCATATCACATACCTCCATCTGAATCTGCATCTGGTAGTAGTAATCAGACGGTACAAAGAGGCCGGGCTTACGGGATTTCGGTGCTTTGATTTCTAACAGACGACCGGCCAATGGTCCGCTGACCACGACGCCGTCTGGACTTGCCTTCAGCCACGGTATGTCCGTATGCGTGAAGCGGCCTAGTGAATCATTGACCGTGCCTTTGCCGGACATCTCTATTTCGTAGATGCTGCGCACTACGGATTCAAAGCGATGTCCCCAGCTGGTTGCATTCATTTCTCCGTCGGGCTGGGATATGGCAATTGGTGCGACTGGTGCTGGTGTTGCTGCTGTTGCTGTTGCTGCTGTTGCTGAGTCCAGAGCCAGAGCCAGCTTACTTTTCATAAGAGCCCCACGACGTCCATCCAAGATATGCGCAAATTCTGATGCGGTCAGACAATTGCGCCGCTGAGCATACCAGTCTACGGAATGCTGCGTGGTCTGTGGGCGCATTAGGAGATCAACCGGAGTTTCTACTGGAATAGCCTCTACGATAGCCGTGTGGTGGGCTTCAAGCCAGATTACGGCGTCTTCCATTATATTTTCCCTGATCGTTTCGTGGTTCTCTTCCAGAAGATCTAGTACGGTCTCCTGTAAGAGATTTTCCACGGTATCCATCACGTCATCGTGCATGTCTTCCTCATCAAACATACCGGGATTATAACATTCAGGCAAATGTTCGGAACACCACGCCTCAATATCACTTGCTGAGAGAGACTGCTCCTCCTGAACTTCCGGGAGGTCCATCACTACCTTCTTGTATCGCTGCTTTCTTAGATCGCTGGGTTTGGCGCACGGCGGCGGTAACGGTTTCAATTCGGAATGTTTTGAGCCCTGATACATTTGTACGTTCACGGAGACCTTTGATAGCAGTAATTGTTGCGGTGCTGGGGTCATATTCAACGGCAAATTTGCTATTTAACTGACGAAGTTCGTAGGCCTGAAGGACCGCCGTCAAAAGGGACGCACGTTCGGCCGGCGATAAACCTCCGTAGGATTGAACAAAGCGACGAAGACGATTTAACCGGGAACCACGATCAAGTGTCTGCCACGGCTGCTGGAAATTTCGCTCCGATTCGGCTGCGAAAAATGCATCAAGAGAATCTTCGGTGGCCTTTACGATATTGTCGCCACCAAATGGACCGCTGACTTCATTCGGAAGAGTGGGAATGGCCTTACGCTTCTGGGTTTTGTTTTGCCGCTGCATCCTTTATCTTTTGAAGTGCCGATGGTTTTAGACTGGGAGACATCGTACTGAGCCATAAGGCCTCGTCGGCACGGAAACGTCCGTCGGCAGACTGGTCTATAAGAACAAACGCACCTTCGGGTGATCTCCATAGTTGGAGACCGGAAGTGAGCCCAGCACCTGCACTGAATTGCACTGGCATTTCCTTGGTTTGTGTTTTGGTTTGTGCCTTGGTTTGCGTTTTGGTTTGTGTCTTGGTTTGTGTCTTGGGTTGTGCCTTAATTTGTGTCTTGGTTTGTGTCTTGGTTTGTGTCTTAGGTTGCGTCTTAGGTTGTGTCTTAGGTTGCGTCTTTGCTTTCAGCATGTGCAGATTACTACTATATACTTTAGACTTGAAGGAGAAGTTAAGAATGTATTGAGGTTATTATGATTCTGAATTAACTGTGCCAAATCCAGAGATGCGTGCGGCTTCCCATCAACAACGTTTGGAACAGCTGCGTGAACAGAATCGTACATGGGCCGGACCTGTGTGTGATGTGTCATTGCTGCCACGGTTTGAAGGCGGGGCACGGATGCGCGCAGAATGGGATACACGTGGAACAATCAACAATCGGTTCTGGGCCGACACAATGAGCGCCGGTGCAAAACAGGTCACTTCCGAAATGTTGGCCGCACATCCGACACAGGGTTCTTGGGAAGGAAACCCGACTGATTCCCGTAAAGATAGACGACAATGGACCGCCGCGTCGGCAGTATCTTCAACTGCAGGAGTTGCCGCCAAAGCCTACGGAGTTGCACCGGAGTATTTTCCTGATGAGAAAGAACCGGGGCAGCGACCGGTATTACCGGAATCGTCGCTGTGGCTCAATCCGCATTTTGATGGTTGGAATCCTGAAAGTATTGATACAATGCGGGAAATGCGTCACATCGTTAAGGAGTCCAATCGGTGGACCGTAGAGGATTCTTCATTACGTGTGCAGCAACGGACGTTTCAACATCAGTGGCTGCCAGCGCAGGGAGTAGCACAATTGGAAGCGGCAGAGAAACTACGACCCATGCAGGACAATTTTCGTGAAGATATACCTGTGCAACACCTATAAAGGAACGTGCATCACGGGTTCAACGCAAACGCCACCACCGATCTAATGCAGGGAATAGCGCTGAACAGCCCGTTAATCAAACGACACTGTAGTTGACACTGGCTGGATATTTACCGCCTTGAGTGCAGAGTGTGACATCTCTTTGCGCTTGCGGCGTCCGGTGGAGGTCTTAGCATCGGGCTCCTTGGAATAATGCTCCTTGAAACTGGACTTCATGTCGGCGTCAATTTCGGCGGCATGCTCCATAACATAGGAAAGTACATCGGTCTCAATGGCCCATCGGAAGAAATTGAGCTGACCTACAGTGGTCTCCTCCAGAGGTGGCTGTCCGTGCACCATAAAGCTGATACGCTCCCTTCTGCAGAAAGGATCAAACAGCCGCTTGCTGTAGGCCTTGAGTTCGCGCTTGTAATAGAAATAGACAGAAAACTGGCGGCCGGCTAGTGGATATGATACATTGAACTTTTTGGAGTAATTCGTGACAAACCAGTCAATGAGTCGGAGACTCACATCGGATTTGTCTGTCAATACGGGAAGAATCTCATCAATGCGTCCCGGCTGGTTGTAAAAGTCTTGAAGCCATTTGATAAGAAGTTCCTGTTTGCACTGTACGCGGGCTTTTTGAGTGTGACGATGACTGTCCATATGTTGGGCTGAGTCGTGCGGGGTTTAGATGCTGTTGGTTTGCGATTTGGTTAGTGATTTTGTGGGCGTCTGGTGATGAGCATAATTTTGGCATCGCCCTGTAGGGGGAATGGCATGGAGTTTTTGGCAAGAACTATTGCGTGGAAAGAGGTTTTATGAACCGCAACGAAGGACTCTTTTCCAGAGAGCTCCTGCAAAACCGTCATTTTCCGAATATATGGATGATTCTTGTACAGTACCGACCATGGCCGATACCATCAACTTCGCCAAAACATTTACATACGCTAAAATTCTAGGTCAAGGACTAAACTGGAATAAGTTCGGATTTGATGCAGTTCCCGTATTTCCTCCCCCTGAAGGGGTTGAAACTTCTGAAAAGCCTGTATTCAAAGGGCAACCGACGACAAATCCCATTACCTATAAAGAGATTCGTGGACTAAAGAAGGGATACTCAACCACAGGATTCTATATATCTGACAAGGAAGCTTTGATTTCTATTTCTGAATACATCAAGGGACTATCCACACAAAACAAACAAGGTGAGCCGGTTGCAATAATGAATCCGTTCGCGGTGCGAATGCATTTGGATCGTTTTTTGGCCAGCTTAGTCCCTGGAGGAATACTTCTAGAGATCCATTTTGAGGTTTTTCCTGATCTTCCACCTTCAGCGGGACCTTTATCACCGATTCAGTTGTTCAACATGGAGGGCAAACACCACCTCCATATGAGATATGAGGGTGGACACTACAGGTTGTTTTCTCCTGACGTGTCTTCTGCTGATGCCGCTGATGCAAGTCCTGATGTGTCTTCTGCTTCTGCCGCTGCTGATGCAATTCCTGATTTATCTTCTGCTGCTGCAAGTCCTGATGTGTCTTCTGCAGCTACATCTCTAGTAGCTCCTCTAGTTGCTCTTTCTGCATTATTATCTGCTGTACAGTCTACTCCTGCAAATCCTGATTTGTCTTCTGCACCGACTTCTCTAGTAGCTCCTCTAGTTTCTCTTTCTGCATTATTATCTGCAACATCTCCTGAACCGACTACTCCTGAACCGACTACTCCTGAACCGACACCTCCTGAACCGACTACTCCTGAACCGACACCTCCTGGACCGACTACTCCTGAACCGACACCTCCTGGACCGACTACTCCTGAACCGACACCTCCTGGACCGACTTCTCTAATTGCTCCTATCTCTGCACTTTCTGCATTGATTTCGGCAGCTACTCCTGTAGCAACTCCTGGACCGACTTCTCTTGCAGCTACTCCTGTAGCAACTCCTGGACCGACTTCGCTGGTCGCTCCTATCTCTGCTCTTTCTGGACTGTTTTCTGGTGCAGATTCTGCCCGTATTCCAACCGACAAAGCATATATTGCGTCATTAGTGGCATCGCTTGCATCATTATCTTCAATACTGCCTTCCATTCCTTTGTCTCCATTGTCTTCTTTGACTCCATTGTCTCCTTTGAGCTCAGAGGCTGCCCCTAAATATGTTGCAATACCAGACATAGCAACGTTAGTATCCGTGTTGGTTGCACTTTCATCTATATTTCCATCAATACCTACTCTAATAAAGAAAAAGGTTTCCAATAACTGGTATCGGCCAAAGCCACCAAAGCCACCACAGCCACCTCCACTGCCCATAATAGAGCCACCGCAGCCGCCACGGCCCATAATAGAGCCACCAAAGCCATCACAACCCATAATAGAGCCACCGCAGCCGCCACGGCCCATAATAGAGCCACCAAAGCCATCACAGCCATCACAGCCAGAATTCAAGTCCGATTGTACCGATGAATACGTCGGTACAAACACATCTCCAGCTGCAAAGACACTTCGCTCTATTATCGCAGCCAGCGCCAAATACGCGGCAGAAGATACTGTTTGGAAGCGCGGAGACACCGATTATTCATTACGATTCTATAATCAACTTCTGACCGATATTGAGACCACCGATGATCCAGAGAAAAAGAGAGCTCTGCAACTACAGCTACAGAAATACTATAAAGGTAAATCTCTGGACGTACGATATAATGACGGAATCATCAGAGAAATTCCTATTCTAAATCCGTATGTCGCGGCAGACTATCGGCATCATGTCGTGTCGTTCGCAAATCCAGAACCTGATCCTGTCAATGAATCTATGCGTCAACAGAATGTGAAAGTACTCAAATCTTTAGTTCCAGAGTGCATTATGAAGGACACACCGATGGCGATTGCTGTACTAGAAAGCTTGTACTTCTGCGGTCAGAATCCGGATTTGATAAATTCACCACGGTGTCTACCATCGCGGATGGTGGCACAGATCCGCGAATGGCAAGCGGCAAAGGAACAGAATGATGTGGCGGGATTGGCGAAACAATTGGTGGAGGAAGGGCGTTGGGCAAAAGTCAGTCCGTGGGTTGTGGCTATAAAGAATGCACTACATAATAAGCCGGCCGTGCGGCGGCCTTTTCTTCCTGTACCTGCACCTGCAGTAGAAACATCAGCACCTGCAGTAGGAACACCTGCACCTGCACCAGCACCACCACCAGCAAAACCAGGTCGCAAGACATTCGTGGTTCGCCAATTACCGATGCGCTCTATCCGTTCTGCCAGTGCAGCAATAGAAGCTCCGTTAGTACCTATTCGTGCGATTGTACCTGCTCCACGAAATTAACGGTATTGAATAAGATGCAGACCGTCAAATTAGATCCGTCTGAATCGGCGTGGGCATGTCAGTATGTATATGACAAGAAAGATGTGCCTCTGACAGAACAGATTGAATCTTTCGGATGGCGTATTCTGCCAGAACTGAACCGTACCGAACTAGAATTGCTGCGAACATTCTCTCTCATCCATGAAAAGAACGATGTAATCTATCTGAAGAAAGAATATGGTGATCGCTTGCAGGGAGTGATGGACGGAGTTGCCGACCAAAATACATATCGTGTGATGGCACAAATTCTTGTTGAATGGACTCTTCCCGGACTCTTGTGGTATTTACGTTCTATCTTACGTAATCTGTCCGAAGCAACAGAGCGGTATCATGTTATTGCAAAGGAGGCCGCGGCAGCAGAGATTGCTCTGGAGGAACTGAAACTTCTGGTTAGATGATTTTGCCGGCCATAAGTAGATGCCGAACGTGTGGCTCAAGGCCAAGTATTCCTTCATATCCGCACTGATATTCTACATTGTGGCGAATCCCGAAACCTATAAGCTCACCCAGTGGCTGTTTGGATCCGTGTTTCAGGTCGCCTATCCTATGGGAGCGGCGACATCTATGGGATTACTTCTGCATATGGCGGTATTTTTCATTGTCATGTGGGGATTGATGATGTTGCCTGCTGGGACACTCTAGTCTAAAGTAGGACACTAGTAGAATAGATATGCCAAGAGGACGATCTCCTGTTGCTGCGACTGCGACTACTGCGACTACTGCTGCGACTACTGCGACTGTTGCAACAGCAAAAGCCACGATTCCCAAGGCACTGCGTGAGCAAGTATGGATTACTTACGCAGGACCCGTATTTCAGAATAAATGCATTGTTCCCTGGTGCAGCAACACGATGACGGTCTTTGATTTTCACGTTGGACACAATGTTCCCGAAAGTCAGGGCGGCGCGACAGATATTACGAATCTGCGCCCTATCTGCGCCAGATGCAATTTATCTATGGGATCTCAATACTCTATTACTGAATGGTCTCAACTATCGGCACCAGTTGTTCCTATAGCCCCCTCTTGTTTCTGTGGTTTTTTCCGTCAGCGCAAATAGGGGTTACATGTCGTTTGCCGCTGGAGCACTCATCGCATCTGAAAGTATTCTGGCACTCACACCAGTCGTAATTAAGAAAACTCCTCTGGATTCGCTGAGTGTACTCTGGTCGCGCATTCTCAGTTCGGCCGGTATCGGATATGCTGTTACGGGAGATACCCGCCTCAGTAGAAATGAACAACTGGGGGCAATCGCCCTAGGTGGGACAAATCTATTACATATTGCCTCCAGCTATGAGTCATTTAGGAATCTGCCTGCAGGTCAGGCCATGTCACTTCTATACACATATCCGCTATGGATTCTGGTATTTGGATCCACATTCTCAGGTGATAAGATTTCTCTGCTTGAATATCTGTTAATTGCCGTGGCGGCGGGCGGATCACTCATTCTCAATATGGATCCTGTCTTGCTACCTGCAGAGACGACTGTAGAAACCCATGCAAATGCCTATTGGGGGATTCTCATGGGTCTCGTGATGGCGATCACTGAAGCCGGTATGCACACGATTCTGCACAGCATGAACTGGCTAGATCCGGCCAAGGCGGTGTGGGTCGTCAACTCCTCCGCAGCGGTGTGGCTGGCCGCTCTGGTTTCGTTGCAGAATATACTCTTCGGAGTCGGGCTGATTCCTGATTCTTTACCGGAATGGCGCGGATCTGTGCTTGATTTCATATGGCTTACGGTGTTTCACGGAGTTACTCTGTTTGGCGGTTACTGGCTGCGATTTTACGCGGTGCCCCGCTTGTCTACTGTGACCTATTCGCTGCTCAGCTATGTGGGATTATTGGCGGCTTTCTTATTTGGAATTATATTCTTGGGCGAAACACCGGGTTGGATGTCGCTGTTGGGGGCGGGATTAATTGCAGTGAGTGGTGTGATACTGCAGAGAATTGGTTCTGGCTCTGGCTCTTTGTCTGGCTCTTTGTCTGGTTCTGGTTCTTCGTCTGGCTCTGGCTCTTCGTCTGCCTCTGGTTCTGGCACGTTCCCGGTTGGCAATAATTTTGAAAGGGTGCGGTAAGAATGTCTTTCTCACAGAGAACAGAAAATCTGACACAGCTTACAACACAGTCCATTATTCTTAAGAATTCAGATGGTACATATCCACCTTTAGGATCGTCATTATATGTGGGGTGTTATGGTGCAGTATCTCAGTCTAGCATACTCATGGATACATCAGGAAATTTAACTGTGCCTGGACAATTAATTGCATCGTCTGCCAATGTGGGCGGAAATACGGGATTAACCACTCCATTATCTGTTCCATTAGATGCAGCGGGTAATAATATTACAGGTGTAGGAAATCTTCAGACAATAACTATCAATGGTAGATTGCCAGTCGTCAGTCCGTTAGTGGCGAATCTGGATGCAGGTACAAACAATATTGTGAATGTGGGAGATCTTCAGGCAGCGACCTTCAATGGTGGCGTACCATTATTCAGTCCTTTAACGACGAATCTAGATGCAGGTACAAACAATATTGTGAATGTAGGAAATCTTCAGACAACAACTATCAATGGTAACGCGCCATTATTCAGTCCTTTAACGGCGAATCTGGATGCAGGTACAAAAAATATTGTGAATGTAGGAGATCTTCAGGCAGCGACCTTCAATGGTGGCGTACCATTATTCAGTCCTTTAACGACGAATCTAGATGCAGGTACAAACAATATTGTGAATGTGGGAGATCTTC